>AUXO015444339.1_pt1 | contig 12920 bp, 11 predicted proteins | sample 768731 | NCBI WGS metagenome assembly AUXO01 (sample SAMN02715735, study PRJNA202380) | gut metagenome | biome: sheep rumen | host: Ovis aries | place: New Zealand: Palmerston North
TTGAAGAATGCTGTGGCCAAGGGCTATTGTGATTGGAAGAACATTCGTGTAATCGGTTAAAATTTCAGGAGGAAGAATCATGGCAAAGAAAGCTAAAGGCAATCGCGTCCAGGTTATCCTGGAGTGCACCGAGATGAAGGAGAGTGGTCTGCCCGGAACTTCACGTTACATTACGACGAAGAACCGCAAGAACACTCCGGAGCGTTTGGAGCTCAAGAAGTACAACCCCATTCTGAAGAGAATGACAGTACACAAGGAGATTAAGTAAGCACTTGTGCTTATCACGAAATCCTTTTTGGGCAAAATTTAAATCACAAGTAATAGACTAAGTTATGGCTAAAAAAACTGTCGCAACACTGCAGACTGGTAAGACCGATGGTCGTTCTTACACAAAGGTCATCAAGATGGTTAAGAACCCAAGCGGTTCTTACTCTTTCGATGAGCAGATGGTCCCTAACGAGGCCGTCAAGGATTTCTTCAAGAACTAATCCTCTGCTCTAAGATACTTTACCAATACAAAATTAAATCCCCAGCCTCTCCGCAAAGGTTGGGGATTTCTTTTATTTGTATTCTCTGCCTTTCTACCATGCAAATAGCGGATAGCCGGCCATGATCTCGTTCACCTCGTTGCGAACCTTGGCAATGTTGGCATCGTTTTCAGGGTCGTCCAGTACACGCTCGATGAATTCGGCGACCTGTTTCATTAGGTCCTCCTTAGCCCCACGTGTAGTTATGGCAGGTGTGCCCAGACGTATGCCTGATGTCTGGAAAGCACTGCGTGAATCAAAAGGCACCATGTTCTTGTTGGCCGTAATGTCAGCAGCGACAAGAGCTTTCTCGGCAACCTTGCCGGTCAGGTCAGGGTACTTGGTGCGCAGGTCTACTAACATCGAGTGGTTGTCGGTGCCGCCGCTTACGATATAGAAACCGCGTGCGATAAGCTCTTCAGCAAGCTTCTTTGCATTTCTCTGCACTTGCAGCGCATATTGTTTCCATTCCGGCTTCAGGCATTCTCCAAACGCAACGGCCTTGGCAGCAATGACGTGTTCCAGAGGACCACCCTGAATACCTGGGAATACGGCACTGTTCAGCAAGGCAGACATCTTCTTGATTTCGCCCTTTGGAGTTTTTTTGCCCCACGGGTTGTCAAAGTCCTTGCCCATCAGGATTATACCGCCACGCGGACCGCGCAGGGTCTTGTGCGTGGTGGATGTTACGATATGTGCATATTTTACCGGATTGTCCAGCAAGCCGGCAGCAATGAGTCCGGCGGGATGTGCCATGTCTATCATTAGCAGGGCACCCGTCTTGTCAGCAATCTCGCGCATACGCCTGTAGTCCCATTCGCGACTGTAAGCCGAGCCTCCTCCTATAATCAGTTTTGGCTTGTGCCTCAGCGCAAGCATCTCCATCTCGTCATAGTCTACACGCCCAGTTTCCTTGTTCAGGTTGTACCCTACAGGCTTGTAGATAATGCCGGAAGTATTGACCGAAGAACCATGACTCAGGTGTCCTCCGTGATCCAGGTTGAGCCCCATGAACGTATCACCGGGATTCAATACGGCGAGAAAGACAGCAGCATTGGCCTGGGCGCCTGAGTGTGGCTGTACGTTGGCATATTCGGCATCAAACAACTGGCATACTCGGTCTATGGCAAGTTGCTCAACCTTGTCCACGACCTGACATCCGCCATAATATCGCTTGCCGGGATAGCCCTCGGCATATTTGTTTGTGAATACAGACCCCATTGCCTGCATTACTTCGTCCGACACAAAGTTCTCACTTGCTATGAGCTCGATACCACGCATCTGGCGTGCACGCTCTTCCTTGATAAGTTCAAATACGGTGTTGTCCATATTAAATTCTGTAGATAAAGTTATTCTGCCGTAGGTGACAAAGGTATGTATTTATGCTGATATTAATACCTTTTTGTATGTTTTTTGTGCAAAACACATTATTAATTTTATAATTGCAGTCATGTTTTAAGCTTTTGAACCAAAAAAATGTATCTTTGTATTCGGTAATCGTCGCATAATTTATGTCATCAAATCGTATTATGCAGAATAGCAGTCTTGTGACTCTGGCCAACCATTCCAGAGAGAAAATCGAGTATCTTATACGCATGGCTCATGAATTTGAGCAGAATCCAAACCGTCGTCTTCTTGACGGCAAGGTCGTTGCCACTCTTTTCTTTGAGCCCAGCACACGTACACGGCTCAGTTTTGAGACAGCGGCCAACAGGTTGGGAGCCAGGGTCATAGGTTTTGCCGACCCCAAGGTCACCAGTGGCACCAAGGGCGAAACTCTCAAGGATACGATTATGATGGTCAGCAACTATGCCGATGTCATAGTAATGCGTCACTATCTGGAAGGAGCTGCCCAATATGCAAGCGAAGTTGCTCCCGTGCCTATAGTCAATGCAGGAGACGGAGCAAACCAGCACCCTTCACAGACCATGCTGGATTTGTATACCATCAATCAGACGCAGGGCAGACTGGATGGCCTGAACATATATATGGTCGGAGACTTGAAGTACGGTCGTACCGTACACTCCTTGCTTATGGCGATGCGGCACTTTAATCCCACGTTCCATTTCATTGCACCCGACGAGCTGGCAATGCCCGATATATACAAGCGATATTGCGATGAATACGGGATACGCTACGTGGAACACCAGGATTTCAATGCAGATACCATAAAGGATGCAGATATCCTATATATGACTCGGGTACAGAAGGAAAGGTTCGTGGATCTGGACGAGTATGAGAGAGTCAAAGACCGTTATCTGCTCAAATGCGACATGCTTGGAAAGGCTCGTAGTAATATGAAGATCCTACATCCGTTGCCTCGTGTCAATGAGATAGAATACTCTATAGACGATACACCGTTCGCATACTATTTCCAGCAGGCGCGAAACGGACTGTATGCACGTCAGGCACTTATCTGCGATGTACTTGGAATCAGTCTTGACCAGGTGATGGCAGACACAATGCATTGAATGGAAAATAGAAAGAAAAAGATATGGCGCACGACAAGCTTTTGGTAGCCGCAATCGAAAACGGCACGGTAATAGACCATATTCCCAGCGACAGGTTGTTTGATGTCGTTAATCTCCTGCACCTTGAGAGGATGAAGACCGCGGTGACCGTAGGTTTTAACCTGAAGAGCGCAGACATGGGTCATAAGAGTATCATCAAGGTAGCCGACAAGTATTTTACCGACGAGGAACTTAACCAGTTGAGCATTGTCGCCCCCAATGTCACGTTGTGCATCATACGTGATTATAAAATCGTGGAAAAACGTACGGTAGTGATGCCGGAGCTGCTCGTTGACACGGTCAGATGCTCAAATCCCAAATGTATTACAAACAACGAGCCAATGAAGACCCGTTTCCGTGCCATCGGCCAGGACGGAGAGATACTCCGCTGCTGCTACTGCAACCGTGACATTCCGCGCAGCGAGGTGAAGATAAAGTAAGTATATATACACAACATATACGCAATGAGGAAGAAGATAGTCATAGCCATGTGGACTGTGCTGCTTTCCATTATCGGAGGAGTGGCATGCCTGATGTTTATGGTCAGTGAGGGACTCATCGGCTATATGCCTGATATGCAGTCGCTGTCCAATCCTGTAGACAAGTTTGCCAGCCAGATAGTTACCAGTGACGGCAAGCTTATGGGAACATACAGCTACGGAGCGACAAACCGCCTGTTTACCGAATACGACTCAATTGCACCGGCCATGGTCGAAGCGCTCGTTGCAACAGAAGACGAGCGTTTCTACGAGCATTCTGGCATAGACTTCCGCGCACTGATGCGAGCAGTTGTCAAGCGTGGATTCATGGGCATGAAGAGCGCAGGTGGAGGCTCTACCATAACGCAGCAGTTGGCCAAGCAGCTATACAGCGAACATGCAGCGACCACAATGCAGCGACTCCTGCAAAAGCCTATCGAGTGGCTTATTGCCGTGAAGCTGGAACGCTATTATACAAAGCAGGAGATAATTACCATGTATCTCAACTACTTTGATTTCCTGCACAATGCCGTAGGTATCAAGACGGCATCCCGTACATATTTTAATAAGGAGCCGCACGAGCTGACGGTTGACGAGAGCGCGATGCTCGTAGGCATGTGCAAGAATCCGTCATACTTCAACCCGGTTCGGGTCCCCGAGCGCGCCCAGGAGCGCAGGAATGTAGTCTTGGACCAGATGCACAAGGTCGGCTATCTTACGGAATCCGAAGCCGAGATGTACAAGGCAAAGCCGTTGTCACTCAATTTCCGTCGGGTAGGGCATAATACAGGCATCGGATGCTATGTCAAGGAATACCTTCGCCAGATACTGATGGCCAGGAAACCGGATCCCGACGACTATTCAGGTTGGCAGAAGCATAAATACATAGAGGATTCCATTGCATGGGAGCAAGACCCGATATACGGATGGTGTAACAAGAATGTAGACAAAGACGGAAACCACTACAACCTATATACCGACGGTTTGAAGATTACGTGTTCCTTGGACAGTCGTATGCAACAGTATGCCGAGGAAGCCATGTACGAACACGTCGTAAAGTACCTGCAGCCTATTTTCAACCGTGAACAGGTCTCAAACCCCAACAAGCCGTATTTCCGCGGCCTTTCCGTCAAGAGAGTCGCAGCCGACATTGCACGCGCCAAGAAGCAGAGCGAGCGTTATGCAACCATGAAGTCGGCAGGATACAGCGATAGTGAGATTGACGAGAGTTTCAACGTTCCCGTAGAGATGAGCGTGTATACCCCCAGGGGAGAAGTAGACACCGTCATGACCCCGTTGGACAGTTTGAAATACTACAAGGGATTCCTGCACTCAGGCTTTGTATGCATGGATTGTGAAACCGGAGACGTCAAGGCATACGTAGGAGGACTGGACTACAACCACTTCCGTTATGATATGGCAGGTCAGGGACGCCGCCAGGTAGGCTCGACCATGAAGCCATATCTATACGCAATGGCGATGGACAACGGTTACGGTCCTGACGACAAGGCTCCTAACTGGCAGCAAACCTATCATCTGCCTGGAGGAGGATATTGGACACCGCGAAACGGCAGCCGTGCCTGCTATGGACAGATGGTGACGCTGAAGTGGGCCTTGGCACGCTCCAACAACTGGGTTTCGGCATGGCTCATGAGCCAGTTGGATCCAGGCATGCTGGTCGATCTCGTACACGAATTCGGAATACGTAACTACAATATCAAGCCTACGATGACACTCGCGCTGGGATCATGCGAGATCAGCGTACTTGAGATGGTCAGCGCATATACGGCATTTGCCCGTCAGGGTATGCGCCGTGCCCCACGTTTCGTGACAAAGATCCAAGACAGCGACGGACATGTGATAGCCAGCTTCCAGCCACAGATACATCACGTAATCAGCAGCGATGCAGCGTGGAAGATGGTCATACTGATGCAAGGCGTTGTCAACGGCGGAACAGGCTCGCGCATGCGGCGGATGGGAGTTACTGCCCCTATGGCAGGCAAGACAGGGACGACCAACGACAATACAGACGGATGGTTCGTCGGATACACGCCGAGGCTCAGTTTCGGAGCATGGGTGGGAGGAGACGAGCGCGACGTTCATTTCGCTTCAGGCTCCATAGGCCAAGGCGCAGCCGCCGCCCTGCCCGTCTGTGCATACTTCCTGAAAAAAGTATTTGCAGATACCAGGCTGGGATACAGGCCTGACGAGAACTTCGAGATTCCAGAAGGACTGAAGACATCCAAGGCCGGAGACCGCTATCATCGTGACGCCCCGGAGAACGAAGACACGACAGGCGATGCTGAATCTGCCGAAATCATGACCGTAGGAGCAGTAGACGCCACACACCCGTTGGAGACGTCAGGAAGCAACACTGCCGCGACCGAATAGTTGGGACAAAATTTGTTATTTTTAGGCATATAAAGGTTAAAAATACGTTAAAAAGACACACATACGAAATATAATTCGTATTTTTGTACATAAACATAGTTAAATAAAAACATTTTGTATAAAACCTACAAACATAATATAAAGCGTCTGGGGATGATCCTTGCTCCTGTGATGTTGGCGGTAATCTCGCTCCAGGCACAGGAAATAGTCATCGGCAGCTATCAGTTTGCTGAGGGCGGCATATACCAGGGCGAGCTTGTCAAGGGCAAACCCCACGGAAAAGGTACGACTACTTACAAGAACGGAGACCGCCATACAGGCGAATACTACCGTGGCAAGCGCCAGGGCAAGGGAACTTACGAGTTTGCAGACGGAGAAAAGTATGACGGAGACTGGTACCAGGACCAGCAGCACGGACATGGCACATACTATTTCATCGACAATAACCGATATGTAGGTGCGTGGTATCGTGACTACCAGCATGGCAACGGAACCATGTTCTACTACAACGGCGACAAGTACGTCGGCCTATGGTATCAGGACAAGCGTCACGGCAAGGGTCGATACACCTATGCCAACGGAGCATACTACGACGGCGAGTGGGAGCAGGACATGAAGGAGGGTGAAGGCCTCTTTGATTGGGGCAACGGAGAAAGCTACCGTGGCCAGTGGCATGCCAACATGAAGCACGGGAAGGGCATCTATGTATACTCCAGCGGAGACAAATACAACGGCACGTGGCAGGACGACCTGCAACACGGCTTAGGCATCTATACATACCACAACGGCGATAGGTACGAGGGCCCCTATGTCAATGGACAGCGTACGGGCGAAGGAGTCTTTTTCTATAGGAACGGAGACAAGTATGTAGGTCATTTCCTTAACGGAGACCATGACGGATACGGCAAGTTCACTTGGAAGAACGGCGCCAGGTATGAAGGCCTCTGGAAACAGAACAAGCGGCACGGCAAGGGACGCTACACGTGGGCAAACGGTGACGTCTATGACGGAGAATGGGTAAACGGAATCATGGAAGGGCATGGCATCTTGCGTCAAGCCGACGGAACAAAATACAAAGGCGGATTCAAGAACGGCCTGAAGGAAGGCCATGGAATACTCGAAGACAAGACCGGACAACGCTTTGAGGGCGAGTTTCACCATGGCGTCAAGGTGGTAAAGTAAACTAATTAATTATATTATGGCTACAAGGAAGTCAGGAGCCTCTACAGTCAGAAGTACAAAAAAGGCCACAACAGCGAGGAAAAAGACATCGGTCAGGAAGGCAAGCACAAAGAGTGCTGCCGCCAAGGAAGCTGCAGTCAATGAGCCACCCGTGCTGCGGCTTATACGAAACGACAAGTATCTGGCCGAGTATGCCACAGCCATCAACGGCCGTCATCAGGCCGCTATAGACAAGATTGCAGAACTCACACAAGGCGGTGCGCAGACATTGTGCGATTTTGCTTCCGGCTATATGTACTTTGGCCTGCACAAGCATGACAATGGCTCATGGGTTCTGCGTGAGTGGGCGCCAAACGCCACCTCCATCTACCTGATCGGAGATTTTACCGGATGGAAGGAGGACGGCCACTATGCACTCAAGCGCATCAAGGGTACCGGCAACTGGGAACTTGTCCTTCCGGAGAAAGCACTCAAGCATGGCGACCTCTACAAGCTTAGCGTACACTGGGAAGGCGGTCAGGGAGAACGTATTCCGGCATGGGTGCGTCGTGTCGTGCAGGACGAGAACACCAAGATCTTCTCGGCACAAGTCTGGGAGCCGGAGGAGAAGTACGTCTGGAAGACATCCCGATTCAGGCCCAACACCAGTCCGCTGCTTATATACGAATGCCATATCGGAATGGCACAAGATGCCGAGAAGGTCGGAACGTATGACGAGTTTCGCGTCAATGTCCTGCCGCGCATACACCGCGCAGGCTACAACTGTATCCAGATTATGGCCATTCAGGAGCATCCCTACTATGGCAGTTTCGGCTATCACGTAAGCTCGTTCTTTGCCGCCAGCAGCCGTTTCGGGACACCAGAGCAGCTCAAGGCCCTCATAGACGAGGCACACTCGATGGGAATAGCAGTGATAATGGACATCGTACATTCACACGCAGTCAAGAACGAACAGGAAGGCCTCGGCAATTTCTGCGGTGACCCGTTCCAGTACTTCTACCAGGGAGAACGTCGTGAACACCCTGCATGGGACAGCCTTTGCTTTGACTATGGCAAGAACGAAGTCCTCCACTTCCTGTTGAGCAACTGCAAGTTCTGGCTCGACGAATACCATTTCGACGGATTCCGTTTCGACGGCGTGACATCCATGCTCTATTACAGTCATGGACTGGGACAGTCGTTCAGTGGATACGGAGACTACTACAACGGCACCCAGGACGACAATGCCATTGTATATCTCACCTTGGCCAACAGCCTCATACACCAGTACAACCGATACGCCATCACCATTGCCGAAGAAGTAAGCGGAATGCCAGGCCTTGCCGCGACGTTCGAAGCCGGAGGCTATGGTTTCAACTACCGCATGGCAATGAATATCCCGGACTATTGGATAAAGGTCATTAAGGAACTCAAGGACGAAGACTGGAAACCAAGCTCGATCCTGTGGGAGACGACCAACCGGCGCTCGGACGAGAAGACCATATCATACTGCGAAAGCCACGACCAGGCATTGGTCGGAGACAAGACGATAATCTTCCGCCTTATAGATGCCGATATGTACTGGCACTTCAAAAAGGGAGACGAGAATTACACCGTCGAGCGCGGAATCGCACTCCACAAGATGATACGCCTTGCCACCGCCGGTACGATGAACGGAGGCTACCTCAACTTTATGGGTAACGAGTTCGGTCACCCCGAATGGATAGACTTTCCGCGCGAGGGCAACGGCTGGAGCTACAAGTACGCACGTCGCCAGTGGAACCTTGTCGACAACAAGGAACTGTGCTATCACTATCTGGGAGATTTCGACAGATACATGCTCAAGGTCATCAAGAGCGAGAAGGATATGCACAAGACCCATGTGACCGAGATATGGCACAACGACGGAGATCAGGTATATGCATTCCAGCGTGGCGAGCTGCTGTTCTTCTTTAACTTCAGCCCCTTCCGCAGCTATGCAGACTACGGCTTCATGGTCAAGGCCGGTACGTATCAGTACCTGCTCAACACAGACGATGTCAAGTTCGGCGGTAAAGGCTTCAACGACGACAGTCTGCGTCACCTGACGATATACGATCGCGAATTGGCACGCGACGGCAAGGGATGGTTGAAACTCTACCTACCAGCACGTAGCGCATGCGTCCTGAGAATGATCAAGGATTGAGGTACTACTACCATAGCACACAACGAATCGCAAGTTTCCTCACGGTAGCTTGCGTGTTGTGTTTTGTAGCCTATTCGCTGTACATGTACATTATAGTGCAGCGGGACATCGTAGTATTGGCACACCATGTCACCAGTGGAGGAGAGACACTCGAGTCCATCATCATCTCATCCATACTCGGCACATTGCTGTCGGCATTGCCGGCAGTATTGCTCCTGCATTTCTTCTCGTTCCCCATCCGCCTCAAGGCCGTCGCCACCCTGCCGTCCTTCGTGATACTGGGAATGCTTACTGGAATGAGGATGAACGGCATAAACGAGCCGGACATACATATGCCTGTCGTGCTGGTAATCCTAATGATGCTCATATCCATAGCCACGTGCCTGGTGACGCTGACATTACGCGAAAATCACGCAGAGCACCATACGCTGCCACATTACCTTGGCAGCAATGCACTGATACTCGGCATAGGGATATGCTTTTCCATGATAGTATCAAACCATGACAGGGAACTGCATGACCAGTTATACGTTGAGAGACTCATGCGGTACGGAGATATACACGAAGCCCTGGATGCCGCGACCGACAATACCGTGCAGAACCGTAATATCACCGCTATGCACGCCCTTGCACTCAGCCTCGAAGGCCGTCTTGCCGACGAACTCTTCTCCCAGCCTGGACTTACAGGCAGCGAGAGCCTTGTCCCCGACACCACCCTGGCCAGCCGTCTCTACCAAGCTCCACACATGGTAGCCAGGCACATACATGCCACCGTCATGCCAGGAGCAAGGATTGCGACTTCGCGTTTTCTGGAAAAAGCAGTCGGGAAGCGCCTGCAGACAATTGCCGACACCATACAGGCAAGACATCCGTCACCAGACATACAGCCACTTGCAGACTACTACCTCTGTTCCCTGCTACTGGACCGGAGACTCGGCAAGTTCGTCACCGAACTTCCCCGCTTCTACACTGTCAGCGACACCATGCCTCGCCACTACCGCGAAGCATATATATTGGCACAACGCAGGCACGTCAATGTCGGACAGGTGCTCGAGGACGAAGAGATAACAACCGCCATTACCGACTTCCTACAGATTATGTCCAAGAACGCCAGTGACCCATGCCAGCAGCGCAAGACATGCCTTGACATGTATGGCGGAACATACTGGGCATACTATTTTTTCACGAAACAACAATATTAGTATATGCCACAGATATCAGTCAGGGGCCGCGAGATGCCCGAGTCACCAATTCGCAAACTGGCACCATTGGCATTTGCCGCCAAGGAAAGAGGAGTCCACGTCTATCATCTCAACATAGGACAGCCCGACCTGCCCACCCCCCGTGCAGCCCTGGATGCGATACGCAACATCGACCGCAAGATCCTGGAATACAGCCCCTCCCAGGGCTACCTGTCATATCGCAAGAAACTCGTCAGGTATTACGAAACCTACAACATAAACCTCACCGCCGACGATATCATCATCACCAGTGGCGGAAGCGAAGCCGTCCTCTTCTCCTTCCTGGCATGCCTCAATCCCGGAGACGAGATTATCGTTCCCGAGCCTGCGTATGCCAATTACATGGCATTTGCCATTTCGGCAGGCGCAGTCATCCGCACGATAGCCACCACTATCGAGGAAGGATTCTCCTTGCCCAAGGTAGAGAAGTTCGAGGAGCTTATCAACGAGCGTACCCGGGCCATCCTCATCTGTAACCCCAACAACCCCACAGGTTACCTGTATACGCGGCGCGAGATGAACCAGATACGCGACCTTGTCAGGAAATACGACCTCTATCTGTTCAGTGACGAGGTATACCGCGAGTTCATCTACACCGGATCGCCATACATCAGCGCCTGCCATCTGGAAGGAATTGAAAACAATGTCGTCTTGATCGACTCCGTCTCAAAGCGCTACAGCGAGTGCGGCATACGTATCGGTGCCCTCATAACCAAGAACACCGAGGTACGCAAGGCCGTCATGAAATTCTGCCAGGCACGCCTCTCCCCGCCGCTTATCGGCCAGATAGCAGCCGAGGCATCGCTGGACGAACCCGAGGAATACAGCCGCGAGGTATACGACGAGTACGTCGAGCGCCGCAAGTGCCTCATAGACGGCCTCAACCGTATCCCCGGTGTATACAGCCCGATACCCATGGGGGCATTCTACACCGTAGCCAAGCTGCCGGTGGACGATGCCGAGAAGTTCTGCGCCTGGTGCCTCTCTGACTTCCAGTACGAAGGCGAGACCATAATGATGGCACCGGCGGCAGGATTCTACACAACGCCAGGTGCAGGGTACAACCAGGTACGACTCGCCTACGTCCTCAAGAAGGACGACCTCGTGCGCGCACTCTTCGTCCTGCGCAAGGCACTGGAAGCCTATCCGGGCCGCACGGAATAGAAAACACATACACAGATACACAGGATGCTATCCATAGCCAGAAGACTATACAGACACGCAGGTGGTGACCGCATATCCGTATCAGCCGTACGTATCGCCACGGCAGGAGTCGCCATCGGCGTCATGGTCATGGTCATGAGCCTCTCTATAGCCCTCGGTTTCCAGCAGGAAGTACGGCGCAAGGTGGCAAGCCTCGGCGGTTATGTCAACGTCATCAACGCCAAGAGCATGACCGGTACCACATCAGAGCCCATACAGATAACCGACAGCCTCGTACGCCAACTCCGTGCAATACCCGGAGTCGTCCGCGTGCAGCGATACGCACTGCAGACCGGAATGTTCAAGACCGGCACTGCATTTCGCGGCACAGTCCTCCGTGGCGTAGGTCGCGAGTACGACCTCACCTTCATCCGCAACAGTATCGTCAGCGGCCGCATACCACGGTTCGGAGAGGGCCGGACACCCTCGGACAGCATCCTCGTCTCCAGGCGCACGGCCGACGCCCTTGAACTCGACACCGGCGACCGCGTATATGCATATTTCTTTGCCGACCACCTTCGCGCACGCCGCTATGTAGTCGCAGGCATATTCAACACCTATATGAGCGACTTCGACGACAACCTCGTGTTTGCTGACGTACGCAGCGTGCAAGGCATATCGCACCTGCCACCCGACACATACAGCGGAGCCGAGATTATCCTCACAGACTACCGCAACCTTAACGACGTCGCCGTCCAGGTGGGACGCGTCGTCCTCAGGCTCACAGACCCCAATGGCCAGTATTACGCCAGCCCCACCGTCAGGGAAATGTATCCACAGATATTCTCCTGGCTCACCCTGCTCGATACCAATGTCACGGCCATCCTTATACTTATGATATGCGTGGCATGCGTCACCATGGTCAGCGGCCTGCTTATCATCATACTCGGGCGTACACAGTTTATCGGCATAATGAAGGCAATGGGGGCCACCAACGCCCAGCTGCGCCGCCTGTTCCTCTACCTCAGCGCCATGATAGTCGTCCGCGGGATAGTCATAGGCAATGCCGTAGCCCTTACACTCCTGTGCCTGCAGAGATACACTTCGATAGTCCGTCTCAACCCGGCCGACTACTACCTCTCAGCCGTGCCGGTCAGCTTCCCATGGACACAGATACTCATCGTCAATGCAACCACGTTCGTGATATGCGTCCTGGTACTCGTACTTCCCAGCTACGTCATAAGCAAGATAATGCCGGCCAACAGTATCAGGTTTGAATAAAT
>AUXO013238857.1_pt1 | contig 12918 bp, 15 predicted proteins | sample 768731 | NCBI WGS metagenome assembly AUXO01 (sample SAMN02715735, study PRJNA202380) | gut metagenome | biome: sheep rumen | host: Ovis aries | place: New Zealand: Palmerston North
TGGATAGTATTACTATGACACAATTTTTACACATTTGCCTTTCCCCCTACCTAGGATAAAAAACATCAAAGTCAAGATGATGATTTTAACCGATTTCGAGCTGTTCTCGCTTAGCTAAAAAACATCAAAGTCAAGATGATGATTTTAACCGTTTGCGATTTTATCGCATAGAAAAAGCTGTGTTATTTTGCATAACACAGCTACAAATTTGTTATACTACAATACAGGTATGTCCGTCTTTGAGGAGTATATCACCTTTTTTAACCTTGACAGTACTGTATCTATTATCATACACATTAAATTTGCTACAGCCTTTACCATTAAAGTAGGATAGCATATTGCGTGTATGATAGCCTAGAACCTCATTATTATAGGCTTTATGTCTTGACTGTAAACTATCAATCACAGTCATTACTAGAGAGCTACAGTCACAATTTGTTTTAATACCGCTTTTAATATACCTATCAATATCATAATTAAAACCTTTTAATGTATCATAGAGGCTGTATCTATCCAGCTGACTATAGCCTACTAGCTTACTATCTACAATAGCCTTAAAGCGCCTGATAAATAGGCTTTTAGGAGTGCTGTATTTAAAGCGGATTATTGTAGTAAAGTAGTTACTGTCTACATATCTGTATCTTAGCTCTTTACCTGTTTGGTCGCCCTTAGAGCCTTTAGTATTGCCATTTTCGCTACAAAAAGCCTCAGCAACTTTAACTATCATCTCTTTCCTCCTTGACGTCTAACTTGCGCTCGATATCCTTTATACGCTCAGTTAATAAAGTCATTGTGACTGATATATCAGTCAATGTCTTGTGTAGGTCATTGTTTTGTTTAAACATAACCACACAGGCTACAATAGGAAAACCTACTGTACTAATCGCTGTAACTATATCCTGTATTGTCATTCTGTCCACACTCCTCCTTTTAATAGAGCCTCCAGCGCCTCAGCCTCCTTAGCTGTGCCTGTAAAGCCTGACATAATTAAATCTTTAACTTTAACATATCCTCTATCTTTGGTGATTTTCATGTATTTATAGACAGGATAGCCTACTAACTGATTAGACTTGCCTGTCCTAATATACTTAGGGCTCTCTTGATTAATTACAAAAGCCTTATTAATTGTTAAATTGCCTATGTTACCGCTAAGGCTGTCGCCACGAGGTATCAATGCATTATTATAATTAGCCATTGAATTAAGGCTAGAGCCTACACTCTGAGCCATAACTAGTGGGTTGCCTGTACTAGCTCCAGCTATTGCTGTAGCTAGCGCTCCTAAAGCTGGAGTAATAGCCTCCCTAGAGTTAATGGAGTTAAGAGGTATAGCTGTCCTCATATTGCCTGAAAATGTATTGATAACCTGTTTTGTAAGCTTAGCAGTGGTTAAAGTGCCTGTATCATTGTCAAATACAGCGTTATTGTGGTCTGCCTCAATTACAGCCACAAAATCGCCTGTAAGCATATCAACAATGTATTTTAAATAAATCTTAAAGCCTGTATCATTAATTGAGCGTATATCATTAGTATTAAGTGTCTTAAAGCCTATAAATGGTAAGAAAATCATATACTTGTTATAAGGGTCTAAATCCATAAAACTATTTGAGTTGTAGCCCTGTGTTATATCGATAGAGCCAAAGTCAAAGGTTGCGGTTTCGCTCGTTAGCACATTACCTCTAGCCCCTGTGCCTACTACACCTACTTTAATCTCCGTACTATTAGCCTCTACAGCTGGGGCTATAGGAATGTTAAAGAGGTCAACTATAGCCTTAGTAGCATCTCCAGCAAAGTAGTTTTTGACAAGGTCAAGTATTGTCTCGCTGTATAAAAAGCTGTGGAGTGTATCGAGGTTAGTGGGGTCTACCTCAAAAGGAGTTATAAACCCTGTATTAACTCTAGCATAGTTAGGAGTGTAATTATCATAATTAACAACATTATTAATTAATGTGACGTTGCCAGCTCCTCCCACATTATCCTCGCTATCCTGTGTCTCACTCTCTCCTGTATCTGTATCTATCTCCGCTGTAGGGTCTCCTGATATACTAGGTTGATCGGGTTTTGGGGCATTAATTATGTAGTATATATTTTTCATAGTTTGATTAGCCCACCAACTACGGTCACGACTTATAAAACTACCCGTTGTGCTATTATAAGTAACATATAAATTAGTTGTTGTAAGATTTATAAATTGTAATGTAATGTTTCCGTCCGTTAAGGGTATTATGCAAGGTAAAAATAGTCCAAAACCCATAGAGCTGCTAACATCATATCTACCTATATTCCCTCTACTTTGATTACACATTGTTATATTATTAGCAGGGTAAAAAACGTCGTTTGCACTAACCCCTATTGCTTTATAAGAATGATTTGTACCATCTGCCCACCCACCATAATTTTCTGTTAATGCTATTGTAGTGCCATTAACGTTGTATGTGTCGGCGTCTAAATTTATACTATTTTTAGTGTATAGGGCTAAATGGGGATATTCGCTTATATTGCAAGTGCCATTTTCATTGACAGGTGTTAATGCACCATAACCCATACATACACAAGCGGACACCGTTTCAGGTATAACTGTAGCTAATGTTAAACGCTGAGTTTCCGCATCTGCTGATGCTGTAAGCAATTCAGCTGACACATTTGACAAATTAACGGCTATATTTATAAGAAATTGCTGTGCCTCTAGTAGGCTATTAAAATATGGAAATGTAAACTCACTAGTATATCCGGTTGTTATTGATGTAAATTTAACTCCACTTTTCATCATCTACCTCCATTGATTATTAATATATTATGTTTGGTTGTAGGTAAACTATTAGGAAACTCTAATACATTGAGGTTGTGTCCCTCAATGCACATCATCTCTCCGTCTTTAAAGTACAAGTTCCAATCATACTGAGCCCTCTCTAGCTCTACAGTCCAAGTATAAATCATATTGCGCCATGTGTATAGGTAGTCCTCGGAAAGTGTAAACTCCCAAACATTATTACGTATTAGCTTTTTGCTATCGATAAAGTAATATCTGTTAAATTCCTCGATAAAGCAATAATTAAAGTTAATTAGAGATACCGAGCTAATGATAGTGATTACAGGATTTTCTATGCTAATCTCTCCTCTTGCCTGTCCTACATAGGGCTGAGCTGAGGTTAGATTTTTTTCTATGATATCTCTATCCTTAGTCTGTACATAAAGTGTTATGTTCATTCATCCACCTCCTCATAAACCCTGTTACAAATAATTTTAACAATGTCTCCAGCTACTACACTCACGAGGTTAAAGAGAGCTGTATCACGTGCTCCCTCTATAAGCTGGTAATATGGTACTGTATAACCCATTATATTTTTAGAGCCTCCCTCGTTAAAAGTGCCTGAGCTTGTGCTAGAGCCTGTAGTACTATTAGTAGTTGTATCTGTACGAGCGCCCTCTGTCGCTGAGTCCGAGGTGGTGTCTGTACGAGCGCCAAAAACCTTAGAGCCTGTGGTTGTGTCTGTACGAGCGCCCTCTGTGTGAGAGCCTGTACTCGTGTCTGTACGAGCGCCCTCTGTGGTTGTGCTCTCGTTGCTATCTGTACGAGCGCCCTCTGTGCTCGTGTTAGTGCTTAAATCGGTATGCTCAGATGTCTTATGTGTATTTATTGTCTCAGGGTCTGTTTCTACCTCCTGTCTAGCTCCGTAGGTATTTGTGACTGTAGTGAGGTCTGTATCAACAACCTTGTCACTATCAGCAAACTCTGAGATATTAGTACCCTGTACACTCTTAATACTAGTCTTAGAGCCTCCATTTCCTACTGTATCGGTATATGTACCCTTATCGTATATTTTCTTAACCTCTCCGAGAGTATCAGTTATATTTACCTCAGCATTAGTAAGAGAGCCACTGGCCTCATTTGTCTGCTCTCCCTTGACATTAGAGCCGAGTACTGTATTAATCTGCTCTCCCTTGCTTAAGCTGGAGCTGTCGCTATTTGTCTGAGCGCCTTTAGTTAGGCTGGAGCTATCTGTATCTGTCTCCTCGCCTTTAGTAGCACTAGAGCTACCTGTATTAATCTGCTCTCCCTTATTGAGTGTGATAGTGCTATCTCCTGTAGAGCTAGACGTGGTACTGTTAGAGCCTGTATTAGTATTATGCTCGTTGGTCTGTATATTAGTAAAGTAATTTTCTAGAGTACTAAGGTCTATAGTACGAGCAAGGAGCTTGTACTTATACTCATTGACATTATACAGCGCTGTACACTTAGATTTAATCTTGTCACTATCCTCAAAGCGCTTTAGGATATTAAGCAATCCATAGGCGCTATCCATAAAGCCATTAAGTAGGAGCTGGAAACTCTCACTTGTAACAAGGTTGTGACTGTCAAATGAGCTAATAAAAATATTACTCGTTGTCGCCTGTTCTATCAGCTGGCTTATTGTCATTGATATCCACCTCCTCTATAATCTCATACTCAGGGCTAAGGTCTACTGATACATTTAGCCCCCAAATTCTATTAATATCTTTACAGGCTTTTTGCCTCTGAGCTTTCATGTCAGCTACATTGATTAGTAACATCTGAGTGTCTCCTGTAGCCTCATCAGCTACTAAGCGCTCTTTTTTATCCCTTGCATATCTTACACCTATCTCGTTAAAAAATGAGCGTAATATCTCGTTTCTAGCTGTGAGACAATCATTAACAGAGCTTACAGTCCTATTATTAGCCACATTTTTTACAGCATTGACTAAGCTATCATCTATAATAACATCTGTCTTGCCTCTATAGAGCTGAGAGTAATAAGTGCGCACACTCTCAGCTGTAGAGCTATCCTCTACAGCAAATGTATCTGTGGCTCTTAAGTTTACTAGAGCTAATTTAAGAGATATCTCAGAATGTGCTAAAAGGCTAGCATAACGTTTAATCATATCAAATAAGCCATTTCTGAGCGCTGTATTATTAATGATAACGCACTCATTACCTATAGCTGGAGAGCCTCCCTTGCAAGTAGCTACAGCATATTTAAAATTAGTAAACTCATCAAAGTACTGAGTTACTCCATACATTGAGCCACTAGCAACCATTAAGCCCTTAATACCGTCTTTAACAAAACCGCAAAAGCCCTCATAAATCAGCCTCATTTCTATTTCTTTTTGCGGTATGCTCTCAGGCAAGCCCTCCCATTTAAATATTCGTACACACTTTTCAAAGAGTGTCTCCACCCAATAGGTGTAACTCTGCTCTATCTCCAGCGTACCTTTTTCTATCTTCTTTTCATACTTAGTTAAAAACATAAACCCTCCTAAAAGTAGAGGGCTCTAGTTCTTAGAGCCCTCAAAGGTGAATATAATATGGAGTTAAAATGTTGAGTTGTCACTTAAGCTGCAATATAGAATACTATACCATTTTCGCTGAGGTCATTAAAATATCCGATATCAGCCTTATTATAGTAATTAGTATACTCATCGTGGTTATTACGCTCCGTTGTAGTACGTCTATCAGTAATCGTGACACCCATTGCCTCATAATCAAATAATACAGCAATGATACCAGCCTGTGTGACTGTAGTGTCCTCATCTAACTGTATATCAATCTTAGAAGTATCAGCAAAAGAGTAGCTCTCGCCCTCGCCCTGCCAATACGGTACAGTCTTAAAATAAGGTAACTTAGTAAGCTCATTGTGATAGGTATCACTCTGTAAATAAGTGTCTACAGCGCTGGCAAAGTCTGCTAAAACATCAAGTACCTGTTCAGACTTCGGAGTGTGTCTTTTATAGCCCTCCTCATCATTGAAAAGCGTTGACATCTTAATTATTCTATCGCTCCAAAGCTTAATTTGCTGAGCCGCATACTTGAGAAAACCTAAGTCACGCATGCAAGTAGCTACAGTTAAAGGAGTAGCTGGAGCTATAAGAGTATTGTACTCAGCTAAGAGATTACGAGCGCCGCAAGGCTTGTTATTATGAATTTTCCTAGCGATAAATGAGGCTCTAGTAAGATTAATGTTGTTTTCCATTGCGATTTTCATCATATTTTCCATAGCTACGAAAATAGCATCAATAAATACAGCCATTAAAGTCTCACTTGTAAATGCTGTCTTAAGTATCTTATCAGGTACTGTTACATCAATCTCCCAAGTTGCAATTCTATCAAAGAGTTTCTGTTTTACTGTAGGCTTAATGATAGGCGCAAACTCAGGAGTATAGTTATTTTCTCCGATATTCCAGCTATTATTAATCTTTGCCTCAGGTAAATCCACATATATTTTCTGCAAAATGCAACCGTATTCAAATGGTTTACGCACCAAATCTCTATCGCTAATCTCATACTCTCTAACTGAGAAAATAGTGCGCCCTATACGGTCAACTAGAGTATTAAGAAATCTATCTCTATTAGTATTGCTGGAGATTACGCTATCTCCTAGAGCGATAAAGCTCGAAGTGTCTACCGTTGCTATAGCCTCCTCGCCATAAGCCTGTTTTGCTACTGTGTTTACAATGTCATAAATCTGTGCTATTGTTGCCATTTTATACCTCCTCTGTCTCTTTTGGTTTAGGCTCTGTAGGTTCAGCCTTAGGATTACCCTCAGGCTCTCCAGCTGGTACTCTATCAGTATCCTCAACCTTTTTCATCTCTGCTTTAATGCTTTTCTTAAACTCCTCAGCCAGCTCCTTAGCGATTTTATCAATCACTACAGGCTCGCTCGTATCTCCTTTTTTAATAGGAGATAAAACATCAATACTCCTCATTATAGACCTCCTCTGTCTTTTTTAACTTGATAAAACTCTGTGCCAGTAAGATTATCGCTAAAGCAGATTTTGCCCTGAGCGATAAGCTCAAGTACAATTTTATCGTATTTTGTCAGCGCTGTCAAGTAAGCTGTACTAAATCTATCTTGTGTATACTCATCTGTCACTATGCGCCTATCTGTATAGTTGTCTTTAGTATACGGATATACATATATAGTCAGCTCTCTTGTATCTTTATCCTTTAAGAGATTGATTAAAAATCTAAACTCTCCATATTTATAGAGTATCCTGTATTTGTTAATATAGCAATCATAAGACTTAACTAAATGAGGCTGTATCTCGCAGTCCCAGCTATTGCCATTAATGCTATTAGCATTTTTACCAAAAGCCATAAGCCCTACCTCTGTAGTCTGTCGACATAGCTCTACAGCTATTTTAACTGTGCTCTCGCTCCATTTGTTCTGAGCATAGTCAAAAACTACAATAGGCTTGTTGTAGATGTCTATAGTACCCTCAGCCTGTTTTACAGCTCCTTTAAGCTCCCAATCCCTAAAATACGGACAAACAGGGTTTATACTGTTACCTATCATAAATACTCGTATCTTATCATTACGAGCTATTGTACTTATTATACTCTCGAGGTTTTCCACGTCTCGTGGTAAATAGTCTCCTGTCTCAGGTATAAACTCCTCAAAAATGTAATTACCGATTAAGGGAAATGTTAAAGATTTATAGTGAGTAGCGCCTGTGAGAGCAAAGCACTTGCCTATCTCTTTACCTCTAACTCTCTTTCCATTCTCATCTATCCTCGCAAAGTATATTGTACCTCTATATACCGCTAGTGTCTCATACTCTCCCTTAGTAAGCTCCTTGATGTTAATATCATCAAAGTAGCTCTCTATCTCATTAGGTTTTAGCTCATCTTTCCAGCGCCTACCATAGGCTAATTGATATCTTGTTTTAGGCTTGCCTGTAATATAATCTACCTCGTGATAAGCCTCAAAAAGAGATACATATTTGACCTGATAACTCTTACCGTTGGAGCGCCTACCTAATATTACGTTATAATCAGCTCCTGTTTTAAGTATCGGCTTAATATCATAATATTTCTTTAGTTTCATACCTTAATATATCCTCCTGCTCTCTTTAGTCCTAGTGCTACTTGTAGCCTGTTGTATTCCTGTGATATGCTCATATTATAAGTACCCTTTGCTAAATGAATACCGCTTTTAGCTGTGATATACTCCGTATAGCCTCTATAGTCTTTGATATATGCGCTCATTTCATCATCTATATAAGTGTGAGTGAGCTTACCGCAATGATTTTCATCAAATACTAAACCATAGTCAAAAGCCTTAAAAGGGTTTTGAAATGTAGCCATATACTTTGAGCCTATTTTCTTATTTACTCCAGCTACTGTAATCTCTATCTCTTTTTCCCCTTTTTTATTGTACTTTTCTACCATATAGCGCTTAGCTCCTAGTGTCTTAAATTTAATATAAGTACCCTCAAAATCCCATACACCAAGGGGCTTTTCCTCACCCTCTATTGTCTTAGGTCTAGCTCGCTCAAAAGGTATATTATAATAATCAAGGCAAGCCTTAATTTTGCCTTTTATCCAGCTATTGTAGTCTGTAATGTAATCTAAGTGGTTTTTATAATTAAGCACTTTTAAGCTATCTGTATCACTATAGATATAATCTCGCCCAAAAGCGTATATACCTGTAAATAAGTTCCGTCTAGCATAAGCACTAACATAAATACCCACGGGGTAAAACTCGCACCTGTTAATATTACTGTTATAGTGTTCTATAACTCCCTCAACATCTTCATTTTCTCTACAGTCCCAATCTTCTTTATATTCTATCACATCTCTTAATACGTCAGTTACGCACATTCCATATATACTGTTTAGGAGCTCCTTTTTGGCGCTGTACTCCCTCTCACTACCTTTAACTCCCTTTAGGGTAGTTTTTGCCTCGTAATACTCTAATATCTCCTCAATGTAGCTCTTAGGTAAATAACCCTTTTGCATTACGTAACATCTGCCTATCTCAAAGTCAAAGGTATAAAAGAGGTTAAGTGTATCAAAGTCAACCTCTGTTATGTATGTTATGCATTCACTAATTTTTCTTATGCGCCCATTGTCTACTACTATCTCAGTACCCTCCTTATAATAACACTTGCTCTCAGATAGAGGAGCGTCAAATACATTAGGCTTTAACTTTACATCTATAAGCTTAATCTCAATCAGACAGCAATAACATTTCATATAGTGCTCTAGCTCAGCCCTATTATGCACAATTACTTTTCTAGGGCTGGATAGTGGGAACTCCTCAGATAACATAACAGCTGGGTACGAACTTGTAAAATCAAAGCTCGCCACTACCTCGCTCTCTCCGTTTTTCTCGCTGTCAAACGTGCGCCCGACTTGAAATACATTTGCATGCGTAAATCCACCCATATAACAGTTATGTGCCATCTCATAGCTCTCAGGAGTTAAAGTGCAAGATTGCATTAAAAGCCTATCTTTTATATTTTTCTTGACCTTAGTTCTTAAAGCTCTTCTAACATAGCCTGTTTTGGTCAAAGGAATATTGCACACCTTGCGCTCTCTCGCTATCTGCTCATTGATGTAAAACATTACTATTCTCACATCATTCACGGCATACTTAATCTCTTTTTTAGTTAGTGGTGTGCTAGGATTATGTACTAATGTATAATCAAGGTCACCCAGCATTTTAGAGCACTTGTTCATCGTTAAGCTCTTAGCAACCTCAGACAGCTTTTTACCTGTAAGTATATAGCTACAGCGGTACTCAAAAGCTCCCGACACACAATATATAGGTCTCCTAGGCTCGCTGGCGAAAAGCTCATCAATTTCAAAGTATTTTCTGAAAAACTGAAACTCATACTCGAGGTTATGTACAAATATAATCATTTTTCTGTGTCTGCCTAGCTCATACAGGTGAGTTAAGGCTCTTAGCGTTTTCTTGTATTGCTCCCAGCTCCTACCTATGATAACTACTCCATTAACTCCTAATTGCCACACATACATATAGGCGATTTTTTCATCATTCACCTCTGTAGAGGTTGTCTCTATGTCAAAGCTACAAGGTAGGTTTAAGTAATTGTATACTTGCTTTTTCTCCCATTTAGCACACCACTTAGAGCCTAAGGCTCTTAAGTGTTCTATAAAAGCCTCTAAATGAGCGAAATCATAAATGCGATATCGTTTCTCCATATTAATTATCCTTTATTGTATTTTGAGCTGTCAAATTTTGATACTTTATCATCATTATCAGCTTTTTTAGCCTCGTACTTTTGTCTAGCTAGGTCTACATACTGCTCAAATGATAACACTTGACCTCTATTTTTGTCAATAATCTCAAATATCTCATCACTTGTAAGCTGGTTTACCTCCTCTTTAAGTCTATGCATTAAGTGCCAATACGTATGAGTAAACTTAGTAAGCTCATTTATAACATACCCTCCAGCGCTCTCTTGCCATTCTCTTATATACCATTTGCCTTTTTTCCAAATAAATTGAGGTTTATGCTTTTTCTTATCTTTATCATTGCCGCTGTACAGCTCGTTCTTGAGAGCGTTTAACGTCTCACGCTCCTCATATCTTTGAGCTGTAGCCTTAGTGTAGGGATTGCGTAAATAAGCCTTATATGCTTGTATTTTATCCTCTCTACTTTGAGCCATAGCAAGCATATCATTAAGTAAATCTAGTGCCTCCTTGCCTTTTTCCGTTGTTCCTGTACGCTTAGCTCTCTTGTAAGCTGTAGAGTAAAGGCTCTTAAGCTCCTTAGCCCCAGCGCTTAGCCCTTTGCTCTTAGTGGAGCTATGAGGCTGTAGCATAGATTTAGAGCTAGCCTTAGCTGGTCTGTTTGCCTCGTGGAGCAAATGCCTCAGCTCATCACGTTTAAGGCTCTTAAGGTCAATGTTTTTTCCTCCACCTCTTAGCTGTATCTCCTTTATGAGAGTCTCCTTATTAAAGGCTTTAATTTCCTTAGTTGTTAATTTAGTCATATAAAACCTCCTTAAATTAAAAAAGAGGGCTTGTTATAAGCCCTCTCGCCTGTGTACAGGCTTTAGTTAATTAATCATCTTTCAAAGCTACATCAATACTTCTAAATGTCTTTTCAATTTCCTTTTTGCCAGCCTTAACTGTCTTGTTGTACTCATAAACCTCAAATGTAGCCTTGCCCTCCTTAATTTCCTGTACAGCCTCCTTATCCTCCTTGATATCATCAAACATATCATTAAGGTGTACAGGGAGTGACACTCCTACACCGTCAGGAGTTACTAACACATAATGAGGGTACTCAGCCTTGCTATTAAAGAAAAAACCGATAAAATCATAAGGCTTTTTAACCTCGAGTTCCTTAAGAGATACATACTCATTAACTGTTAAATCCTCGAAACTGTTACTATTCTTGTGACTAAAATTCTTTAAACTCATATTGAGCCTCCTTAAATGAAATATTATTGTTAAGGGTTGTAGCCCTTGAAAACTTAGTGCGCCTTGAGGTTCTTAATAACCTCGTTGTAAACCTCTGAGATATCAAAATTTTCTATCTTATCGCAAAACTCCTTGTATAATGCCTCCAGCTTACAGTTAGTAACTCCTGAGTTGTACTCAATAAGATACTTATAGATAGCGCAAGCTGTATTGAGGTTGTACTCTCTCAGCTCCTCATAGCGCTCAACTCTAAAAGCTGAGTATCTTACATTGTTCTTAACCGTGTGATAAAAGCGCTCATACAGGAAGTTGAGATAGAGCTTAAAGCGGTCATAGTCAAATATCACTAATTTAGTGTTTGCCATTGTCACTACCTCCCTCGTGATTTTTATTGCTATAGCTTTTTCTTGATATAAGAGCATTATTAGTTAATAATTCAAGCTCGGCTTTAAGGGATACCATATACCACTGTTTAGCTAAACCCGAGGCTATTTTAGTGCTATAGAAATTATGATAATACTTATGCATAGTAAATAAATCAGCCTCGTACGATTTTACGTCGCTAATATCCTCGCCGGTATTAATGGCTTTACCTATCTCGGCACCCATTGCCGACTCTGTCTCGTTTTTTAGTCTCCATAATTCATCTTCAAAATCACGATAAATGTTGCATAATGTGCCTGAAAACGAACTATAGTTTTTTCCTAAAACCTCCTCAACATAGGACTTGCAGAACTTGCTAGTCTTTTCGACGTAATCGCACATAATTGCGTCAAGTTTTTCATTAATCATACTTTTAACCTCCATATTTAATTTTAAATGTGCAATTTTCACTATTAAATAACTACCGCAAAAAGCGCCCATTTGTTTTTGTCTCTGTTTAAGTGTGCCAAATAGAACTACAGCGCCCATTTCATTATTTAATTGTGAAGTACTCTCTAGAGCCTCGAAACTCTAGCCTGTAGCTTGCTACAGTGTGCCTATCACAGAGCTAATATAAATTACTTGTATATCTCATCAAGTCTAAAAATGTATTTGCAATATGCTATATTAATATCAACGTTAATACTAGTTTGTACCGCATCTATGTAACTATCTAGTTCTTTACGTGTATCCTCGTCTAGCATCTTATTAAACATATATATAGAGCCTAACATTTTACCAAAAGCGCTATTGAAAGTACCCTGTAACAGCTCGATTGCCTTATCGAGTGACATATTTGAGTTTATGATGTACTCAAGCTCATCTAAGCTATCTTTTTTATACTCCTTTAAGATACTCTCTAAAGCCTCCTTTATTTCTATTTTTAAGTCTCTAGTTGATTTTTCAATTAACATCTTTTTATCCTCCATATTCAATTGTATTGCCCTAGCTCGTGTAACTCAGCTAGGAACTACATTATAACATCTGTCAATTGTAAAATCAATAGGTTTTAGCATATTTAATAAAATATTTAGAATTAGCACTTGACATTTTCACTCTAATAGGTAGAAACAGGATAGCATAAAACATCAATTACCTTGATGTATTTTATATGGCTCTGTAAGCTCGTATAAGGCGATTTAAGACGTTTTACCTCTTAGACATATTAACATACCTATTTTTCAAATTAGGCTCTCTATCGCAAAATTGCATAAATTTGGAAACACAAATTGTTGTTTTTGTTCGCCCTACACGGACAAATCGCAAACGGTTAAAATCATCATCTTGACTTTGATGTTTTTTAGCTA
>AUXO017810441.1_pt1 | contig 12918 bp, 11 predicted proteins | sample 768731 | NCBI WGS metagenome assembly AUXO01 (sample SAMN02715735, study PRJNA202380) | gut metagenome | biome: sheep rumen | host: Ovis aries | place: New Zealand: Palmerston North
GAGAGTTTAGCACCGCTAGGGCACCCGTGTTGTGCGAGAGCTTGTCCGCGAAGAGACGCATCATAAGAAGAAACCCCAACACATAAACACATAAATTACATCTTCTCAACAACTCCAATGCCAAGAAGTGAGAGTGCTTCACGTATTATATTTCTTGTTATAACAACCAGAGAAGCTCTGGCATTTCTTGTAGCAGTATCTTCAACGTTGATATGGTTCTCTGTATAGAATTTGTTGAAGCTGTGTGCAACATCCATTACATAACGTGAAATAATAGATGGCTCATACTTTTCAGCAGCCTCATGAATGACATCAGGGAATCTTCCAAAGTCCTTAACAAGAGCAATAGAAGCCGGGTCTGTAATGATTGAACAGTCAATGTCAGAGATGTTAACGTTATAATCCTCAATATTACGAAGAATACTTGAACATCTTGCGTAAGTATACTGAACATATGGACCTGTCTCGCCATCAGGATTAAGAAGCTTATCCCAATTAAAGGATACGTCTTTAATTCTCTGGTTGTAAAGGTCATTGAATATTACAGCACCAACGCCGACTGTTTTTGCTACTTCGTCTTTGTCCGGAAGTTCCGGATTCTTTTCTACGATTATCTCTTTAATCTTATTTATAGCTTCATTAAGAATGTCTTCGGCATATATAACATTGCCTTCTCTTGTGGAAAGCTTTGCTCCACCAAGACTTACCAGACCATAAGGTATATGAACAAGAGAGTCTTTAGCCCATTCATTTCCAAGAAGTTCAACTACTTTGAATACCTGACTAAAGTGAAGTTTCTGCTCCTGACCTGTAACGTAAAGGCATTTACTGAAATTATAAGTGTTTTTTCTGTAGAAGATAGCAGCTATATCTCTTGTGGCATATATGGAGCTTCCGTCATTTTTGATTACAAGACAAGGAGGCATATCATATTCTTCGAGATCTACAATCTTTGCGCCCTCACTGTCTGTGAGAAGATTTGCATCTGTAAGACGTTTTACAACATCGTCAGTCATATCTCTATAGAAACTTTCACCTGTGAAATGATCGAAATCAACGCCTAGAAGGTTATATGTACGCCTGTACTCAATAAGGCTGATTTCAACAAACCATTTCCAAATGGAAAGAGCTTCTTCATCACCGAGCTCCATCTTATGGAACCAGGCTCTTGCTTCATCCTCAAGTTCCGGATGTTTTTCTGCCTCTTTATGGAATACAACATAGAGTCGCATCAGTTCTTCAATGCCTTTTTCTTTTACAACTTCTTCACTTCCCCAGTTTTTATAAGCAACTATAAGTTTTCCAAACTGTGTACCCCAGTCGCCAAGATGATTAATTCGCTCAACATTGTAGCCAAGGCGTGTATAAATCTTATAAAGTGAATTTCCGATAATTGTTGTTCTTAGATGACCAACATGGAAGTTCTTTGCAACGTTAGGAGAAGAGTAGTCTATACAGATTGTTTTGCCCTCACCTTCATCGCTTTTTCCGTAGTCCGGAGAGATTGCTGAGGTAAGTATATCCTTAACCATGAGATCTTTTTTTAAGTAGAAGTTTATATATGCTCCCTCAACTTTGATTTCATCTATGTGAGGTGGTATCTCTGTCATTTTGTCTTTGATTTCAGCTGCTATAGCAGGCGGAGCCTTTCTTAGCACTTTTGCGAGTCTGAAACATGGGAACGCATAGTCGCCCATTTCAGGTTTAGGTGGAATTTCAAGTAATCCTTCGATTTCCTCCCCACTCAGTTCAGGTATACTAGATTCAAGTAGCTTAATTATGCTGATATCTTTCATTAGAATATCTCCATTCTATTTTATTATATAATGCTATATGCTATTGTCATACTCCGTCATGTCGATACAGAGCTTTATCATCGTTATATTGTGTCGGTGTTTTACCAAGTCTATTTATATATCATGCCCTGATGATGATTGATGTTACTCTTCGCAGTTCATTTACATGGGAAATGAAAACTTAACGGTTGTTCCGTTTTCGTGTGATCCTTCAATGCTTAGATTTCCGTTCAGAAGGTATATTGTTTCAACCGCTTTGTGTATGCTGCTGTACCAGGGACTCTTCTCCATATAATCGTCAGCTATTCCGATTCCGTTGTCCTTAATATATGCAGACATTATTCCGTCTTCATTGCTGAGTTTAATGATAATTCTGTTAGCGTTGGAATGTTTATAAACATTTTCCACAAATATGTTCATCAGGTGTATAAGTGAAGTCCCGGTGATATAGCTTGTTTTAGCGGAGCTGTCCATTTTTGAGTAATCGGTTTCGATAATGCAGTTTGGATGAGCCGCGCTCTTTTCGGCAACAAAACTGTCAAGCATATCAGACAGTGGTTTCTTTGTATCTATATTATAAAGTATTCTTCCGAGAAGGAAGGATATATCATCATTCACAAGATCAATCTCGGAAATGATTTCGTTTATGCTTTGTTTAGCTCTTTTTGGGTCGCTTGAAATAAGGAATCTAATGGCTTCCAGTTTTGATTTAGCACCACTCAGCTTGTCCTTTACTTTTTTATCAAGCATCGTAGACATGTAGCTTTTATCAAATGCATCGATCATGAGAATTTTCTTTCCATGCTCGGATACTTCTTTTCTGAATGCTTCAAGTTCTTTTTTCTTTTCTTCTTCATATGTAGCAGAAGATGAAGTGGTGGAAGCCGAAACTCTGCTTTCGCTTAATGCATTTTTAAGATTAATGTTTTCCTTCTCAAGAGAAGAGATGTCCATATCTCTGTCATCTATATCTTCTTTTAATTCTTTTATAGACAACTCAGCTGCCTTCAGGAGCTTTATCTTTCGGGAAATGAATTTAAGATTAGAAGTCTCTTCCATAATTTTAGTACTAAGAATACGCTGTTCTTCCAGAAGAGATTTGATTTCATTTTCAATGCGTGACTCTTTTTCATCTGCATCCTTGTCTTTTGGAATGGGTTTAAAAAGGTCTTTCTTTGACGAGGTGCTTAGGGAGTATATGCTTTTTGTTTTATTTAACTCATCAAGCTTAATATTCAGTTCAAAAAGCGCGGTTTTATGATGTTCTATACTATCAGCACATTCTTTGTGTCTGTTTGTAAAATAATTAAGAACATCGCTGTTTGCCTTATTAAGAATAGAAATGTTTTTATCGTCTGTCATATGGCACCTCAATTATCTTTTTTAAATACGCCACGATTTTTCCTTCTACGTTCACGTTCTTTCTTTATACGGAAATAGCGTCTCGATGCACCGCCAAGAATGAGAACTATGACAGGAAGTATGATTATCATTTTATGTCGGGAAAAGAACTCGCCTATTACTCTAAAAGGTTTCCCGAAATCAGCCTTTCCTCTTTTTGGGATTGTATCGCCCGGCGTCGCATTTATATATACACCATCACCCGGAGTGGCAAGCGTGGAATAGATATCTGCACTGCCGACAAGATTATCATCGTAATAGATATCTATAGTGCCGAGAACGTCTGAATCATTTCCTGAAAAATTAATCTGTTTTTTAAAAAGCGATGTATCAATATAGTTTCTGATGCTCACGCTGTAGTTTCTGTCGACACTGTAATCCTTGAATTTGATAGCAGAAACCTTGTCATAGGTCATCATAATACTTGAACCGTTATTTGTTACAGCATCTGAAAATGAAAAGTTCTGAAGCGGTTTATATGAAATGTAATTATTAAAGCAAAAATCAAAAATCTTAGCAGCATCACTGAATTTGTCATCATCAGGATCGCAGTTCATGATAGAAGCGCAGAGCCTCCTGCCATCACGCTCAGCATAAGCTACAAGCGCACCGTTTCCGTCATCGGTATAACCTGTTTTTCCTCCGGTTGCATTCTTATAGTAAAAACGGCTTTCAGGAGAGATGAGGTGGGTTCGTGTGAAGAACTGCCTCGGGTTCTTATTTAGATTGGTTGGCTGAATTGTATAAGAAAAAGTTGTAGTGATTCTTTTGAAGGTGGAATTCTTATACGCGTCGCAGCCAATAAGAGCCATATCGTAGGCACATGAGTAGTGATCCTTGCTAAAGATACCGTTTGGAGTGACAAAGTGTGTATTCACACAACCAAGAGAATCGGCGGTATCATTCATTAGCTTTGCAAATGAATCGTAGTCGCCGGATACTTTTCTGGCAAGTGCAAATGCAACCTCGTTTGAAGAATACAGTAAAAGTGCGTGAAGCAGATCCTCAACGGAAAGCTGTTCACCGCTTTGAAGATACATTGTTACATAGGTCTTTGGAACAAGCTCATTGTCGCTTGATTCAATTGTAACGGTATCCGAGAGCTTCAGATTTTCGATAGCAAGAAGGGCAGTCATGACCTTTGTGGTACTTGCAGGATAGGTCTTTTGAAATGCATTTTTTTCATAAAGAACTTCGCCTGTATCTATGTCCATTACAACGGCTGAAGAAGCAGTGATGTCGGGAGCGTCGATAGGAATCGGCTGACCCGGCGTTGCGTCACCGGAGCTTGCATTTCCGGATACATAAACAGCCCGATTTTTCACCTTGCTGCCATAGTCCTGATCCGCATCTCCTTCAGTAGCTGCAGACACGGAAAGACCCGGGATCAGAAGTCCCAGTATCATGCAAATACATATGAAGTTGATAATAATGTTTTGTTTACGGTTCATTTTATTATCCTGATACTATAACATCTGTATTTATACGCAGTTATAAGTATGTTTATACGAGTATCAATTATGTTGTATTTTAATAGGTAGATTTTTCTCACATAGATATCATTAGTATGCAATATTAAGGGTCAAAATGCAAGAAAAAAGGTGCTGAATGAAGGCGGAATAAAAGGCGCGGAAGAGGAGTTAAAAATGCCTCGATATGACCATGCGGCAGATTTTATTTCCAAGTTCCGAAAACTTCTTTTCATACTCTGTCATAATATTACCTTCATTATAAACAGAACCATGAAGATCACGCGTTTCATTTACTATGGTCCAACCGCTTTCTTTCGCTGATTCAAGCGAAAAATCAAAGAGACTTACATTATCCGTCTTGAAGGTGATAAGTCCGTCCTTTGCAAGGATGTTATCATATCTTGATAGGAATTTTGGGGAGGTCAGTCTTCTTCCGCTGTGGCGATCCTTTGGCCATGGATCGGAAAAGTTGAGGTAGATACCGGCAACTTCATCCTTTGAAAAGGCATCTTCTATAAACTCGGCATCCATTCTTATAAATAAAAGGTTGCGGAGTTCAGGTTCATTAGTTCTTTTTTCAAGAGCACGAACAAGAACCGAAGAATATTTCTCTATTCCTACATAATTGATATCGGGATTTGTCCTTGCCATTTCCATGATGAATGTTCCCTTGCCCATTCCGATTTCAATCATGATAGGATTGTCATTTCCGAAAAGTTCCTTCCATTTACCCTTATGACCTTCATAATCCTTTATGCAGTATTCGCTTTCAGCGATAGTTTCTCTTGAACCTCTGACATTTCTAAGTCTCACGGCAGTTCTCCTTATAATTATATATCTTATCCGTTCTGTTACCTGATGCATTGATAAATGTACGGACATTTAAAGAAGAGTATAACCTTAATCGCTTGAATGTGCAAAGGAATCATGCTATTTATATTATAAAACGGATAGTGTCATGCCAATTGCTTTTGATAACGGCTTTGATACTGTGGAAAGTTTTTTATAAGAGAGGAAATGAATAATGAATGATAAAAGAACAGAGAAGCCTATTACTTCGGGAAAGCTTACTGCACTTGGGATAGGAAATGCACTTCTTATCATATTTCTTATAACGATGGCGCTTCTTATCACAGGTGCAATTCTTATGATAAGGAAGATGGGCTTTAAAGAACTGATTTTTGATTACTGGGGATGGCTCCTTATTTTTACAACAACTGAAATCATGATCTTCTGGACCGGAATAATCATGGTATATATCACAAGTATCCAGCTTGGAATAAAGATGAGGGTGATAGGGATACTCGCGGGAATGATTCCGGTTGTAAATATAATTGTCCTAGTAATCATTATCAGCATCACAGGAAGAGAGTATCGGTTTGAGAAGAAAAAACTGAAGATAGATAATAAGAGAAAAGCTGACAGAATCTGTGCAACGAAGTATCCGTTACTTATGGTTCATGGAGTGTTTTTCAGGGATTTTAAGAATTTTAATTACTGGGGAAGAATACCGGAAGAGCTTGAACGTAACGGTGCAGTTATATATTACGGTAATCATCAGTCGGCATCATCTGTTGAAGACAGTGCAAGAGAGCTGGCACAGAGGATAATGCAGATCGTCAGTGAGACGGGTTGCGGAAAGGTAAACATTATAGCGCACTCCAAGGGAGGGCTGGACAGTAAAACAGCTGTTTCATATCTTGGAATGTCACCATACGTGGCATCAATAACAACGATAAATACGCCACACAGAGGGTGTGAATTTGCTGAGTATCTTCTCCAAAAAGCGCCGGTGGGACTTAAAGAAAGGGTTGCAGGTATGTATAACGCGGCACTTCATAAGCTTGGTGACGAGAATCCCAGCTTTATTGCGGCGGTAACAGATCTTACTGCATCAAGGTGCAGGATGATTTCGGAGATTACGGACAGTTTTGATTATAGGGGAGCAGGTGTATATACGCAGAGTGTGGGCTCATGTATGAAGAAAGCGACAAGCGGTGCATTTCCGCTTAACATGAGTTATAACCTTGTAGGCTACTTTGATGGAAAGAATGATGGTCTTGTAGGAGAACCGTCCTTTAAGTGGGGCGAGAACTATACATTTCTTGAGAATAAAAAGAAAAAGGGAATATCGCACGGTGATATGATAGATCTCAGCCGCGAGAATATAAAAGGCTTCGATGTAAGAGAGTTTTATGTACAGCTGGTAGCCGGGCTTAAAGCGAGAGGTCTCTGATAATACTGAAAGGCAAAAGGGTGGCAAATGAATCGATGTTCATTTGTCATCTTTTTTGTGAAAGGGTATAAATTTAATTTATAGATAAATATAATTTTTAACAAATTGACTATAGGCATGAACGGATGTATATTTTCATCATTCCAGTTGGGGCACATTTGCTTCAATGGAAATGAAATGATAGCGCGTCATACAAAAAATTTATGAAAGGAAAGATGATCGATATGAATAACATAACAGCAAACAAAAGACATTACATGTGTTGTTGTCGAATGCTTCACTCCCGGGCATATAGAGTGGAAAGTACTTCGGTTTGTCGATGTTTGCGCCTTTTGTAGGTTTGGCTAAGACAGTGAGATACCAGACTGACCCACTTTAGGTTATTGCCCGGGAGCGAAATGGCCCCGGGTTTTTTTATGAAAATCTTATGGGAAATGAATTTCAAACAACTAATGGAACTGATTAGATTTGGGTTGGGAAGTTTTGGGATTTAGATATAGAAGAAAGAGGTAAAAACAATGAGTAAATTAAACATATTAAAGAAACTTAAGAAAAAGATAGCAGCAATTGGGCTTGCAGGAGCTGCAGCAGTGGGACTTCTCGCGGGATGCGGAAACAGCGCCGATACAGCGGCAGCCAACACGGCGGCAGATACTAAAGAAAAAGACACAATATACAGAACGCTTGATGAGATTAAAGAGAGCGGAACAATTAATATAGGCGTTTTTTCCGATAAGTCACCATTCGGATATGTGGATGAAAACGGAGATTATCAGGGATACGACGTATATTTTGCTGAAAGACTTGGAAAGGATCTTGGAGTAAAGATCAATTATGTTTCAACCGAAGCAGCAAGCCGTATTGAGTATCTTCAGACCGGTAAGGTTGATATCATCCTTGCAAACTTTACGGTAACAGACGAAAGAAAGGAAGAAGTTGATTTCGCGCTTCCATACATGAATGTAGCACTTGGTGTTGTATCACATGATGATAATGTCATCAAAGATCTTTCAGAGATAGGTGCTGATGATCAGGTCATTGTAATTACAGGAACAACTGCTGAAACATATCTTACAGAAAACAATCCTGAGATAAAGCTTCAGAAGTTTGATACATATGCAGCAGCAAAGAGTGCATTTGAAGATAAGAAGGGTGTTGCATGGGCAAATGACAATACAGAGGTTATAGCATTTGCAAATGAGAACGAAGGATACACTGTAGGAATTGAGACGCTTGGCAGCCTTGATACTATTGCACCTGCAGTAACTAAGGGAAATGAAACGCTGCTTAACTGGATCAATGATGAGATCAAATCCCTTGGCGAGGAAAGATTCTTCCATGCTGATTACGAGGCAACATTACTTTCTACATACGGTAAGGATTACGAAGACACACTTGTAGTAGAAGGCGGAGTAGTAGGTGAAGGAAGCGCAACTGATGCAGACAGTGCTGAAAAAGAGACAGCAGAACCTAAGGGAACAATTACTGTTGGTGCATCACCTACACCTCATGCAGAGATTCTGGCAGAAGCAGCAAAGATACTTGAGAAAGATGGTTGGAAACTTGAAATTACAGAGTTTGAAGATTATGTACAGCCAAACCTTGTAGTTGACAGCGGAGAACTTGATGCAAACTATTTCCAGCACGTACCTTATCTTGATAACTTTAATGAAGAAAACGGAACAAGCCTTGTTAACGCAGGCGGAATCCATTACGAGCCATTTGGTATATATCCGGGAACAAAGAAGTCACTTGATGAGCTTTCTGACGGAGACACAATCGCAGTACCGAATGATACAACCAATGAAGCAAGAGCACTTCTTCTTCTCCAGGATAACGGAGTGATCAAACTTAAAGAAGGTGCAGGTCTTACAGCAACTGTTCTTGATATAGTTGATAATCCAAAGAATATCAAGATTGAAGAGCTTGAAGCAGCTCAGGTTTCAAGAGTAAAGGATGAAGTGGCATTTGTAGTACTTAACGGAAATTACGCACTTGAGGCAGGATTCTCAGTAGGTAAGGATTCAATCGCTTACGAAACATCAGATTCAGAAGCAGCAAAGACTTATGTGAATATAATCGCAGTTAAGGAAGGCAACGAGAACGACGAAGGTGTTAAAGCACTCGTTGAAGTACTTAAATCTGATGAGATTAAGCAGTTTATAAATGATAAGTATGACGGCGCTGTAATACCTTTCAGCGAATAAAGGAGCAATATCTGTATGAGTATTATCGAAGTAAAAAATCTCTGTAAAACTTATACATCAGGAAATGAAAGAATTCATGCTATAAATGATCTCTCCCTCAGTATTAATGAGGGGGAGATATTCGGGGTGATAGGACTTTCCGGTGCAGGTAAAAGCACGCTGGTGAGATGTCTCAATCTTCTTGAAGAGCCGACAAGCGGAAAGGTTCTTGTAGATGGTGAAGACCTTTCGGAATTATCCGATAAAAAGCTTAGGCTTAAGAGGCGCGATATAGGCATGATTTTCCAACATTTTAATCTTCTTATGCAGAGAAATGTACTGGATAATGTTTGTTTTCCTATGGAGATTGCAGGGGTAAAAAGAAAAGAAGCCAGAAAAAGGGCGCTGAAATATCTCGAAACCGTAGGAATAGCAGATAAGAAAAAGGCATATCCGGTTCAGCTTTCGGGAGGTCAGAAACAGAGAGTAGCGATTGCAAGAACACTTGCATCTAATCCAAGGATAATACTCTCTGACGAGGCAACAAGTGCACTTGATCCCGAGACAACCGGAAATATCTTATCCCTTCTTAAAAAGATAAATAAAGAGTACGGAATAACCATAGTCATCATTACACATGAGATGAGAGTCATTGAAGAGATATGTGACAGAGTGGCAGTCTTAGATCACGGAAGCCTTGTAGAAATGGGAAGCGTGGAAGAAGTCTTCGCGAGTCCCAAAACAAAAGCGGCAAGGCGACTTATCCTTAGCAGGGAAGATGAAAGATTGAAAGAAGAGATAGATAGAGAAGCTAAAGAAAGCCCGGATAATAAGGGAAATGTAATCAGTTTTGAAAAAAGGAGGGCAACGGGATGAGTGCAAATGACATTTTATCTATGCTCATTGAAGGAACCGGAGATACTCTCCTGATGGTGCTTATCAGCACAGCCTTCGGTTATGTGATAGGTCTTCCTGTCGGGATAGCCCTTACAGTTTCAGACACAAACGGAATCGCTCCGAACAGAGCTCTTTATAAGGTTCTTGACGGAGTGGTAAATGTAACGAGAAGCGTTCCATTTCTTATACTGCTGATCCTTATTCAGCCGCTTACGAAGTTAATAGTCGGAAAAAGCTACGGGACTGTGGCAACAATAGTTCCTCTTACTCTTGCAGCAGCTCCGCTTGTAGCAAGGATGGTTGAAAGTTCACTTAAAGAAGTGGACGAGGGCGTCATTGAAGCTGCGCTCAGCATGGGTGCCGGAAAGGGAACGGTTATTGCGAAGGTTCTTGTTCCGGAAGCAAGGATATCTCTTCTGATAGGAGTTACGATTTCACTTGGAACCATACTTGGCTATTCAGCTATGGCAGGCGTTATAGGCGGAGGCGGACTTGGAGATATAGCCATCAGGTACGGTTATTACAGATATGAAACAAAGATAATGATCATAACCGTGGTTGTGCTGGTTCTCCTTATGCAGGTTTTGCAGTGGATAGGCAATCTGCTTTCTAAGAAACTGGACAGAAGAAGAGCATAATATGAACGTTGAAATAATGAAAGAGTACCTTCCCCTTTTTGTGAAAGCAATGCTGCTCACACTTAAGATAGGATGGACAGGTATTCTGTTTTCTGTAATTATAGGATTTTTTACTGCACTTTTGCAGCATTACAAAGTGCCGGTACTTAGTGTGATTGCCGGAATATATGTAGAACTCTTCAGAAATACGCCGCTGCTTGTCCAGCTGTTTTTCATTTATTTTGGGCTTCCGAAGCTTGGAATAAGTATCAGTGCTGAAGTTTGCGGTGCACTCGGACTTATGCTGCTTGGAGGCAGCTATATGGCTGAAACATTAAGAAGCGGTCTTGCGGGTGTTGGCAAGGGGCAGATGGAAAATGCTCTGTCTCTGGGAATGTCAAAGTGGCAGGCAGTGACAAGGATCATTCTTCCACAGGCAGTTTCAACAAGCATTCCCGGATTTGTCGCAAATATTATCTTTCTCCTGAAGGAAACGAGTGTTTTTTCAGCCATAAGTCTGATGGATCTGATGTTTACCGCAAAAGACCTTATAGGACTTTACTATAAGACTATAGAGAGCCTTCTGCTGCTTGTAATATTCTATCTCATTATCCTTCTTCCTGTTTCAATGGTGGGAAGCTATGTAGAGAGGAGGGTGCGATATGCAGAGTTTGGGGATTGATACACTCTTTAAAGGAAGTAATTTTGCGAGGCTTCTTACAGGGCTTCTGGTATCCTTCCGTATCAGCATGATATCGGTCGGGATAAGTATAGTTCTCGGACTTCTTCTGGGTGCGCTGATGACAAGCAAAAAAACGTATGTGAAGGTGCTTACCAGAGTCTACCTCGAGGTGGTTCGTATAATGCCGCAGATGGTGCTTCTCTTTATTGTATTTTTCGGTACGACAAGAGTGCTTGGAATTAATATCGATGCAGAGCTTTCGGCGATAATCGTGTTTTCATTCTGGGGCACGGCAGAGATGTCAGACCTTGTGAGAGGTGCGCTGGTCAGTATTCCAAGACACCAGTATGACAGTGGTATGGCACTTGGAATGTCAAAGAGGGATATATATATTCACATTGTAATTCCACAGACGGTAAGGAGACTGATTCCTCTTTCCATCAATCTTATAACAAGAATGATAAAGACAACCAGCCTTGTGATGATGATAGGGGTAGTTGAGGTACTTAAAGTAGGGCAACAGATAATTGAAGCCAACAGAAATGCATCGTCAAATGCTGCATTTGGAATCTACCTTGTAGTATTCCTTCTATACTTTATAGTCTGCTGGCCGATAAGTATGTTCGGAAGAAGGCTTGAAAGAAGATGGAGCTGATATGAAAGACCAAATACTGAAAATTAAAGGAATAACAAAAAGCTACGGTGATACGGAAGTTTTATCAAACCTTTCATTAAAAGTAAGAAGAGGAGAGGTAGTGGTAATAATTGGTCCGTCCGGCTGCGGCAAGAGCACACTTCTTCGGTGCATAAACGGACTTGAACCCATAGATAAGGGTTCTATCTACCTTTCGGATGAAGTGATAAATGAAGAAGGACGGCTTTCTGATAATATCAGAGAAATCAGGGAAAAGGTCGGCATGGTATTTCAGAATTACGAACTCTTCCCGCATAAAAATGTAATTAAGAATATAACGCTTTCTCCGATTATTGTTCAAAAAAGGGATAAAAAGGAAGTATTAAAAGAAGCGGAAGAACTGCTGGATAAAGTGGGGCTTCTTGATAAGAAGGAGTCATATCCCAGAGAATTATCGGGCGGACAGAAACAGAGAGTTGCAATTATCAGAGCGCTTATAATGCATCCGGAAGTAATACTTTTTGATGAGGTCACAGCCTCTCTTGATCCGGAGATGGTAAGAGAAGTTCTTATGGTACTTCTTGGACTTGCAAAGGAAGGCAGAACCATGGTCATTGTAACTCATGAAATGTCATTTGCAAGAGCAGTAGCAGACAGAGTTGTTTTTATGGATTCGGGTAAAATCATTGAAGAAGGTAAACCGGACGAGATATTTGATAAAACAAAAAACCCGAGAATAAGAAGGTTCCTAAATACATTTACATATGAAAAAATAGAAAGAGGTGCGTAGTATGGGGATGCAGGATCTGATCACGGATTATATAAGAAGCGGCGAATCAAAGCTGGCAGAGGTAATCTATATTTTTGTAAGATTCTAAAAAAGTGCATGGTTTTAGAGGCGATTTTTGTAAAAAACAACCATTTTTACAAAAAAAGCAAATTTATGGTTGATTTTATAAAAAACATATACTATAATTCATCAAGTGTCGAGTCGATA
>AUXO015403530.1_pt1 | contig 12916 bp, 8 predicted proteins | sample 768731 | NCBI WGS metagenome assembly AUXO01 (sample SAMN02715735, study PRJNA202380) | gut metagenome | biome: sheep rumen | host: Ovis aries | place: New Zealand: Palmerston North
TGGAGCAAGTAACCGGAATCGAACCGGCATCTTAGCCTTGGCAAGGCCACATTCTAACCGTTGAACTATACCTGCGTTGTATAAATATTATAAATAATTTTATAATATTTTTCAACAATAAATTACTTATCTTCGTCATTTTTATATAATTTATTATATATTTTTGAATTTTTAAGTAAATATTTATGGTCTCCACTACATGTAATTTTACCATCTTCTACTACAAATATAGTAGATGCATCTAATATAGTAGATAATCTATGTGCAATAATTAGTATAGTGTGGTTATCTTTTAAATTATCTATTGCAGTTTTAATTTCGTTTTGTGTTTGATTATCCAATGATGATGTTGCTTCATCAAATAGTATTATATTGCTTCTTTTGATTAGTGCACGAGCAATTGCGATTCTTTGCTTTTGACCTCCTGATAAGATAACTCCATTTTCCCCAAGTATAGTTTCATATTTATTTGGCAATTTCATAATAAAGTCATCAATGCATGCTAGTTTGCAAGCTTCTCTTATTTCTTTCATTTTAGCATTTTCATTGGCGATTAGTAGATTATCTTTGATAGAAAAGTTAAATATATATGGGTTTTGTGTTATTACTGCAATATTATTTCTTATTGAATCACAGGTAAGATCATTAATATCATAATTATCTAATAATATTTGACCTTTATTACATCTATATAATCTATTAATTAAGTTAAATATAGTTGTTTTTCCGGCACCACTTTTACCAACAAAAGCGACTTTTTCATTTTCTTTAATTGTGAAACTTATATTTTTTAATACTAGTTTATTTTCATCGTAACCAAATTGTACGTTTTTAAATGCAATATTACCATTTAATTTTTCTAAGTTTATTTTTCCAAATTTTTCTTTCTTAAATCTATTTCCATCAGTTATTTCAAATATTCTATCAGCATTTACTTGAAATTTTTTATTGGTTTCAAGTATTGTTGCAAGACCAGTTAATAGCCCTTGAACTTTTCCTTGATAATTATATACTATTACAAAAACAGGAATAGTTAATAATGAAACTTTATATAAGTAGCAACCAATTATTATAAACATAAAATCAAATAGAACAGAAGCACTATTTGCTAAGAAATTATATATTCTATTGATATTAATAATATTTACACGTTCATTAATATTACTTTGTGCCTTATCTACAACTTGATTTAACATAGTATCTGTTGCATTTAATGATTTAATATCTTTTATTCCTCTTATAAGTTCTCCAACTAAACTGGTTGCTTTATCTTCAATTATTTTTAATTTCTTTCTGCTTGTATATCTTTTATTGATTCTAATTTTATTTATTGCAAATATTGAAAGACTAGTAAATATAGCATATACAAATAAATATTTGTTTAATATAAATATAGAGATTAATACACCAACTTTAGATAAAACGTTAGTTAAATAATATACATAATCAATAAATATTTCTGACATTTCTGTGGCATCATTATTTATTCTATCTATAAATAGCCCAGAGGATGCTCTATTTATTTCATCTATTTCTATTTTTAATGTTTCGCTAGCTAATTTCTTTTCAATATTCATCATTACTATATAGTATATTTTTTGATATAATTTCCCTTTAAAGAAATTAGCAATGTTTCCAATTAATTCTATTGCAAATACAGTTAAAGCTGCATATATCAATTGATCTATAATTGCACTTGTCATACTAAGTATTATTTTAGCAGAGAATAACGGAATAATGACTCCTACAGCACATTCTACAACTGTAACTAGAAAGTATAAAAATAAATATAGTTTACTTCCTGTCATATATCTCCAAGTTATTTTTAAATTTTTAAATAAATTATTTTTTTTCATCAATTACCTCTTGGGTTAATTTTATATTAATTTAAATGTGTATTCAAGTCTTTAAAAATAGTGAATTTTTTGATATAATATATATGAAATAAAAATTGTTAAGGTTCAATTTCCTTAACATTTTTTTCATTTAATTTGTATACTTTTTTATTGGCATGCCCTACTGCAAGAAGTATTTCAATAGTCAATTTATTAGTAAATGAAGCTAATATTTTTGGAGTTAGTTTATCATTTATTAATTCCACTTTATCATTAATATTGATATCATCATCTATTATTACAGCAATCATATTCATTGATGTCTGTCCAGCAACATAGTATTTTTTATCTTTGATATATACATAATGTGAATTAATACCAAAACCAATACCATTATTATATCCAACTGGAACTATTGCAATTTTTATATTATCTTTTGTTTTGTATGAAAGACCATATCCAATGTATTCTCCTTTTTTAACTGCTTTTATTTGTAATATATTAGAATACATTTTTATTGCTGGTTTAATATCTAATTCTACATCTGTATATACTTTACTTAGATTATATTTCTTTTGCATATACCAATTTCTAAGATTTCTTAGTTTATTAATTATTCCTCTATTGCTAGTTCTAATGGTAGGATTATATCCATATATAATACTTCCAAGTCTAACTCCATTAGCGAATTCTATTTTATCGTGTGATACTAGATTAGCACTACTTGTTAAATGAATAATTGGAATCTTTTTTAAATTAATATTTTCTGTTAGTTCTTTAAATCTACTTATTTGATTATCATATGTTTTTTCATGTAAGCCTACAGTAGATAGATGTGTATATATACCTTCTAATTCTAAAAACTTATTTTCATTAATTAATTTATATGCTTCATCTAACTTATTCTTATCTTTAAATCCTAATCTATTCATTCCAGTATCTAATTTAATATGTACTTTTATGTTCTTAGTGATTTTTTTAATAAGATATTCTAGATAAGTTAAATCAGCTATAGTAATTGTGATATTATTCTTTATTGCAATATCTAAATCTTCTAAGTCTATTGGTGCAAAGCATAAAATAGGTATATCTTTATTATATTCGCGTACTTTTAATGCTTCTTCTAAATATGTAACAGCGATATAATTAATTCCCCCTTTTATTAATTCATTAACTATATATTCACCATGTCCATATGCATTTGATTTAACTACTCCAAAATAATACTTATAACCAATATATTTATTAACAATATACTTTGTATTGTTTCTTAGAGTATCTAAATTGATTTCTAAATATGTTTTATTCATATTTTCCTCCTACTTATATTGAACTTTTATTAATTTTGCATGCACTACTAATTTGTTTTTACTACCGCTGCATGTTGATAAGGTAAGTAATTTATCATTATTATTAACATTAACTTTAAAATTATATGAGCTTCTTTTAGTAATCATTTTTATGAATTTAGTAAAATCATTTTCAGAATTAAAGTTGTTTATTAAATAATCACTTGTTGTTTTAATTTTATAAACACTAAAAATTTGAAAATTCATATTATATTTTTCAGTAGATATTTTAATAATATGATTGTCTTTATTTTTTAACCAGCTACTATTAAGTAAATTTTTTAGTGAACCAAACATACTTTTATCGAATCTATTATGTCCAAATATAATTGTATTTTTATCTTCAAAATCAGTATTATTTCTATAATCCATGAATATCCATCCAGCTTTTGATTTATTTTTTTCAAAAGAATGGGTTAAATAATAATCATTATCCTTGTATTGTACAAATGGATAATTTATATTTGTACCTTTTACTTGTATCCATCCCTTAACATCATCATTTATTTCTTTTAGTGCTTCAAGATCAGTATTTATAAGACTCTCATTACTTTCCTCAATTTCAATCGTATTATCAGTATTTTCAATTTCTTCAATTGTTATTTTTTCTTCGATACTGTTTATTTCACTTTCATTTATATCATTATCTTGTTTCCATGAAATTATTTTTATTAATGAAGTGAAAAATACAATTAATAATAATATTATTGTTATATTTAGTAGAAATTTTTTCAGATGATTCACCTTCTTTCTTTAATTATAATATATATTTTTAATATTTTTAATACTTTTGGTGTAAAATGTGTTATATTTAAATTGGTGAGAATATGAAAAAAAATATGTTTAAATTATTAATTATCATATGTATGTTATTCTTGGCAGTAGGTTGTGATAAAAAAGTTGAGCATGATGAAGGAGATTTTAAAATAACATTAAATAGTGGGTATAAAAAAAGAATAAGTGATACATTTAAGTATTATTATCAAGATAGTACAAATATAATAACAGTTGTAAGGGAAGAAATAGAGGATTTGGGTGATATTAAAATCACTAATGAATCTTCCACGGAAGAATATTTAACAGAGGCAATGAAAGTTAATAATAAAGAAGGAAATATTATTAATGAAAAAAATTATTCTTATGTTGAATATGAATCAAGTAACCATTATCATGTGGCTGCTGTATTTAAAAGTGCTGATTCATTTTGGACAATTAATTTCATGTGTTTAAAAGATGATAAAAATAAATATAAAGATCAATTTATAAATTATATTAAAAGTATTGAAGTATAGTGCATTTAATGCACTTTTTAAATGTAAACAATTAATAAAACAATATAAAACATTAAAATATATGTTAAAATAATTTTGGGTGATTATTATGCTTGTTAGTAATGATTGGAAAGATTATGAGTGTATTGATGCTGGTAATGGAGAAAAATTAGAAAGATGGGGAAGTATAATACTTAGAAGACCTGATCCATGGGCATTATGGACACATGATAATACTGATATATGGAATAATTATCATGCCATTTATCATAGAAGTGATAAAGGTGGTGGATATTGGGAAAATATTAAAAAATTTCCTGAATTTTGGACTATTAATTATAAAGATTTAAAATTCAAAGTAAGTCCAACAGGTTTTAAGCATACAGGTCTATTTCCAGAGCAAGCTGTTAATTGGAATTTTATCATTAATAAAATTAAAAATGCTAAAAGGGAAATAAAAGTATTAAATTTATTTGCTTATACAGGTGGTGCAACTATGGCTGCTTCTTATGCCGGAGCGATTGAAGTGGTTCATGTTGATGCTTCTAAAGGTATGAATGATTGGGCAAAAGAAAATGCTGTGTTATCAAAATTAGAACATAATAAAATTAGATATATTTGTGATGATGTATTAAAGTTTGTTGAAAGAGAGAAAAAAAGAGGAAACAGATATGATGCTATAATCATGGATCCTCCTACATATGGAAGAGGACCATCTAAAGAATTATGGAGATTTGAAGATAGTTTAAATAAATTAATAGATTCTTGCATAGATATATTAAGTGATAAACCATTGTTTTTACTTATAAGCTCCTACACCAAAGGAATTACTCCAGAAATACTTAAAAATATTTTGTTAACAAGTGCTGGAAAAAGATTAAATAATGGAAACATTACTACAGATGAAATTGGAATAAAAATTACAAGTAGTAATTTAGTATTACCATGTGGAATATATGGAAGATGGGAAAGTAATGAAGATTAATATTATTTATGAAGATAATCATTTGCTAGTTGTTGAAAAGCCAATAAATATACCTGTTCAAGAAGACTCAACAAAGGATGAAAATTTACTTGATATTTTAAAAAAATATATAAAAGAAAAGTATAATAAACCAGGTAATGTATATTTGGGGCTTGTTCATAGATTGGATCGACCAGTAGGTGGAATAATGGTTTTCGCACGTACCAGTAAGGCAGCCTCTAGACTATCAGAACAGATTAGGAATAAAACATTTAAAAAAATTTATAATGCTGTAGTAATTGGCAATATAAATGATAAAGGTACTCTAAAAGATAAATTATTAAAAGATGAAAAGAATAATATTGTTACTGTTGATGAAAAAGGAAAAGAAGCAATATTAAACTATAATAAAATATCTAATAAAGATAATATGTCTTTAGTGGAAATTAATTTAGAGACAGGGCGTTCTCATCAAATAAGAGTACAGTTTTCTCATTATGGTTATCCATTATATGGAGACAACAAATATAATAAAAATGCTAAAGTGGGTGAGCAAATTGCTCTTTTCGCAAAAAGAATAGAATTTATACATCCAACAACTAAAGAAACTTTAAAGTTTGAATTAGATTTACCTAATAGATATCCATTTAATATTTTTAAATAATGTGATAAAATTAAATAAAGAATAGAGGGATAATATGGAATTTGAAAATGATACTAATTATTTAGACCAACATTTTTTGATTGATAAGCATATTATTAATAGATTTGTTGATGAAGCTAATGTTGGGACAGATGATGTTATAGTTGAAATTGGGCCTGGTAAAGGTCAAATAAGCGATACTATAGCAAGGAGATGTGGACATTTAACTTGTATTGAAATAGATAGAGAATTAGAGCATTTTATTAGTGTATTGCAGCATAAATATGATAATGTTGATGTTATTTATGGAAATGCATTAAATGTTTATATTCCACCATGCGATAAGATAATATCTGCACTTCCATATTCAATTACTGAACCTTTTATTGAGAAATTATTAAGATGTGAATTTAAAGAATGTTTGCTTATTGTTGGAAAAAAATATGCAGATGGGGTTATAAATAAAGAATTAAATAAATTATCTTTATTAACAAATTGTTATTTCGAAGTAACTAAGATAATCGACATAGAACCAAATGCTTTTGCACCAGCGCCAAGAGTAATGTCTTCAATGATAAGATTAGTACCTATAAGTAGAGAAAATTTAAATAACAATTTTAAAATGTTTGTATTTAGAGAAATGTTTTTTCATAGAGAAAGAAAACTTAAGAATAATTTAATGGAATCATTAATTGAATTTGCTAAAGTACATGGACATAAGCTTACTAAAAAAGAAAGCAAAGCAGTTATTGAAGGATATGAAATTCCAAAAGAAACATTAAATAAACTTATGGAAAATTTGTCTAATGAGGAATATGAATTAGTATATAACAAGTTAAAATAAAAAAGAATTACTAAAATTCTTTTTTTATTTGTATATCTGTTGAAAAAAATATACATAATTGCTAAAATATTATTAGTATAGAATAGTATGAAAGAAGCGAAATTATGAGTGAAAAAAGAAGAAAAATAATAGTAGGTATTATAATTGTATTAATAATTATTTGCATTTTTTGTTATTTTTATTTTAAAGGGCAAAAAACTTATACAATTTCTTTCGATACTGATGGAGGAACAGCAACTTCGGCAATAAATGTAAGAAATGGGAACAAAATTGCAAAGCCAGAAGATCCCGCAAAAGAAGGATATGAATTTGTAGAATGGCAAATAAATGGAAAAACCTATAATTTTGATACTCCGGTTGAAGGTAATGTAACATTAACGGCAGTGTGGAAAAAAACTGATGAAAGCATGGAGAGTTTTATTGTAACTTTTAATACTAATGGTGGAAACATTATACAAGACCAAAATGTTGTATCAGGAGAGAAAGTAACTATGCCAGAAACTCCAATAAAAGAAAAAAATATATTTGTAGAATGGCAAATAAACGGGAAAACTTATGATTTCAGTATGCCAGTAACATCAAATATAACCCTAGACGCAAAATGGAAAGAAGCAGAAACTGAAAAGTTTACTATAACATTTAATACGGATGGTGGAAGCACAATAAAATCACAAACAGTCGAAAGCGGTAAGAAAGCATCAAAGCCAACAAATCCTACCAAAAAAGGATATACATTCATAGAATGGCAATTAAATGATGAAGCATATGATTTTAACACTCAAATTACAGGAGATATAACACTTGTTGCAAAATGGAGTGATGAGGCTATAAAAAAATATACAATAACATTTAATACAGATGGTGGAAATACAATCAAATCACAAACTTTAGAAAGTGGAAAAACTGCGACTAAACCAGTGGATCCAACAAAAGATGGATATACATTTGTAGAATGGCAATTAAATGGAAAAACTTATAACTTTAGTACACAAATAACAAGCAATATAACATTAACAGCAAAATGGATTCAAAATTCAATTCAAAAATATACAGTAAAATTTGATTCAAATGGTGGAAGCCAAGTAAGCTCACAAATAGTTGCTAAGGGACTTAGCATAACTAAACCAACAGATCCAACAAAAGATGGATATACATTTGTAGAGTGGCAACTAAACGGAAAACCATATAATTTTAGCATACCAGTAACAGGTAATATAACATTGACTGCAAAATGGAATCAAAATGCAGTACAAAGTTATACAGTAACATTTAATTCAAATGGAGGCTCATCAGTAAGTTCACAAACTGTAAATAGTGGAGCAAAGGCTACTAAGCCAACAAATCCAACAAAAGAAGGACATACATTTGTAGAATGGCAATTAAATGGTAGTGCATTCAACTTTAATACAGCTATAACTAGTAATATAACATTAACAGCAAAATGGAATCAAAAGACATACACAATTAGAGCTGTTCCAAAGGATGATTTTTCACCATATTTAGATTTATACGTTTATGAAAATGGAACAAAAATATCAGTATATGCATTATATTATGCATCTGATGGAGCTAAGTTAAATGGTTTCTCTGAAAATAAAAATACTTTAGAAAGTGCTTACTTAGTACAATTATCAAGTGGTGGTACAAAATTTAGAGCAAATGTTGTTCAATAGGAAAATTAATATGAAGAAGTTTAATTATATAGCATTTGTTTTAATATTTATAACAGCATTAATAGTAAGAATTAATGCAGCAACAACATCATATAATGATATACCAAATAACAGTTATGTTATAGGTACTCATTTATATACAAATGAAGTACCTTTAACAATAAAACATATAATGTTAGCATCAAATACAATAGAGGGAAATACTCTAAGTGATATGAAGTTATATTACAAGACATCAAGAGGAAAATGGATAGATGGATTAACAGGTGAAGAAAAAACTCACCTTTCTTCATATACAATAAATTATAGAAATTCAGAAACGACTAGTACATATTATGAAAATGCTAATACAAGCGAAATGAATAAAAATGATATACCAAATAATAGTTATGTTATAGGTAGTCATTTATATACAAGTGAAATGCCATTAACAACAAATCATATAATGTTGGCATCGAGAACAATAAGCGAAAATAGACTAAGTTATATGAGAATTTATTACAAAACATCAAGAGGAAAATGGATAGATGGAGTAAGTGGAGAAGAGGTAACAGTATCAAATAGCATTAATATTAGTCATATTAATTTAGAACAGGTTACAAAACAAACGGGTTATATAACATTAAACGAAACAAAGAAAACAATAACATATGGAACGAATACAGTAACATTTAATGTAGTTAGTTCACATGGGGGAACAATAAGTGTAGTAGATAATAATAGTACTTCAACAATAACAAAAGATGGAAATACAATAACAGTAAGTAATTTAAGAACAATAGATGCAGGAACAACAATAACAGTAACAGTAAGAAGTGCAGAAACCAATGCGTATACAGAAGCAAGCACTACATATTTAATAACAATAAATAAAGCAGATTCTATTTGTCCAACAGTAACTGAATATAGTGGAACATATGATGCAAAGGAACATACAGTAACGGTAAGTGGGGGATCAGGTGGAACAATAAAATATGAAAAGAGTACTAACGGTGGCACTACATATACTGATCAAGGAACAACAAATCCAGTAAGAGTAAGTGCTGGAACAACATATATTAGAGTACGTATTGAGGGTGATAGTAATCATAATGATAAGACATGTGATACAGAAACTATAACAATTTCAAAGAAAACAGTAACAATAAAGGCAAGTAATCAAAGTAAAGAGTATGATGGAACTGCTTTAAAAGCCGATTCAACATGTGAAATAACAAGTGGAGGTATAGTAAATGGACATACTCTTTTATGTACAAATACAGGAAGCCAAACAGAGGTAGGAAGTAGTACTAAGACACTGTCTATAGTACAAGTAATGAGAGGAAGTTCTGATGTAAGTGATAACTATAAAATAACTAAAGCAAATGGAACATTAACAGTAACAAACATGAGAGCTATTTATGATAATGGCCTAATAAACAATAACTATTTTAATATTATAAAAAATGGTGATAGCAGCAGTGGTATTCAAAATACTATTGGAATAAATATGGCCATTGAATATGCAAAAAATAATAATATTACTAATATTAAATTAGAAGAGGGCACATATTATGTCTCTCCATATTATGAAAATACTGTTAGTGGATCAACAACTAAATATGCCATAAAGATGTTATCAGATATTAATTTTGATTTGAATAAATCGAATATATTATTAACTACTAATTCATTGCCTGCATATCACATTATATTATTTTATGATATATCAAATAGTAATATTTATAATGGAACTATTAAAGGCGATCGTGAAACCCACACCTGTGAAAATGGAGATCTGTTAGATGAAGTTAAAAAATGTGAGGGCGAAGCAAAAAGGACACATGAATATGGTCATGTATTTAATATAAATACTGCAAACAATATAATTATTGACAACATTGATTTTGGTTATGCAACTGGTGATGGAGTAGTTATAATTGATTCTGAAAATATTACTATAACAAATAGTAACATTCACTATGTTAGAAGAAATGGTATTTCTTTAATATCAGGTAAGTATATTAATATCACAAACAATAGCATACATGATATTATAGGAACTTCACCACAAACAGGAATTGATATAGAAAAAAATACTAATAGTCAAAAATATTCTAATGTTATAATAGATAATAATCAAATTTATAATGTTGTTTCTAATAATAATATTCAAATATGGGGAATGATAACTGATTTAGATATAACTAATAATAGTTTATCAAAAAGATTATATGCTAGAGTAAAACAAAGAAAGAGTTTAGATACTGATACAGTAACTAATTTCCCAACTGATGTTGATGCGGCATACTTAATGGAACATTATAATATCAATATTAGTAATAATAGATTAATAGATGCTAATAGTATTGATCCTGAACACGGAAATTATGTTATTACTGCTACTGAAGAAAGTGTTAATGAATTATTCTATAATGCGTATATTGCGATTACATCAATAAAGTGTAGTGAAAGTTATGATTTAAACGTTGGAGATACTCAAACAATCAGTGTTACTTTGTATCCATCATCACCAACTCCAACATATAAAGTATTAGGTTTTGAAAGTAATAATTTAGATGTAGCGAAAGTTAATTCATCCGGTAAAATTACCGCATTAAAAGAGGGAGTTGCAACAATAACTGTAACTGCAACAGATTATGGAAAATATCCTAATACTGATGAAGATGATGTGATATTTACAAAAACTATTACGGTAAATGTTAGTAATGAAAAAAAATTATATATTCAATATAATGGTAATGGTGGAACGTGGAATGAAGATAATATACCTGATGATAAAAAACTATATATTGATAATCAAAGTGACGGAATGGTTAGATTGAGAAGTACAAATGATATATATGTTGATAGTTATGACATTGATGATCAGAATATTAATTTAATTGATTATAATGGTGAATATTTAAATTGGCGAAAGAGTAATGCTGGAGTTCCGCCTGAATCCGAATATTATGTATTAAATGAAAGTACAAATGTAAAAACATACTTAAATCAAATGAATAATTATTCTGCAGTAGATATAGCTGCAGCTGCCGGCTGTAATTTGTCAAATAATAGTTGTACGATAATTGTTTATGTAAACTGGGAACAATATTTAATTACTGATAATGATTTCTTAAAAACAAGTGGAACAAAATTTGTAAAAGCCGGAACTGATACAGGTATTGTACTAAGAGGATATAATATTGGAGAGTGGTTAAGTAGAGCTATTTCACTTTCTCCAATGGAAAATGCGCATGCTGCTTTTGATACTTCAAATTTTCCATCTCCATACACGAATCTAAGTTCTGCTTATTGGAGAGAATATGCTGATAATGATATACAAATCAACTACATTCTTTATAAACGTTTTGGTAAAGACGGAGAATATAATCTTAATAATATTTATTATAAAAACTTTATTACCGAATCTGATATAGAAAAAATGCAGGAAATAGGAATCAATGCTGTTAGAGTCCCTTTAGCATGGAGCTATTTTGTTGATATGACATATATCGAGCCAAGCGCTCCTATAACAATTACTTCATCTACTAAACCCTCAGATATGAACGCTTATAAATATTCATATACTATGTTAACTGGCGATAGATTGAATCAGAAATTAGAATATCTTGATTGGATTGTTCATGAGTGTAGAAAACGTGGTATATATGTAATATTTGATTTGCACGTTGTTGATGGTGGCCAAAGTGATTATGGTATTAGACCTGCTAGAGGATTTACTTTCTATGATGATCAAAATGCTCAAAATAATGCAATAGATATTTGGAAAATTGTTGCAAGAAGATTTAATGGCAATCCAGGTGTTGCGGGATATGAGTTATTAAATGAACCATCTTCTGGTATTGGGGGGGATGGTAACAAATATATTGATAGACCTACAGATAGAAATATGTACAGAGATGAGTTAATAAGATTTTATGATATGACATATAAAGCAATAAGAGATATAGATCCTAATCATGTAATAATTATGGAGGCACCATATCTTGATTCAAAATCACACCAAGTTTATATGGAAGATTCAAATGGTAATCCTTTATTAACATTACCAACAGAAAGCGAAAGAACAAATGGTATCACAGATACATCTATATGCCCAGCTACACAGTGTAAATGGACTAATGTAGCATATTCTTTGCATGATTATTTCTTCTGGTCTAATAGTGTTAATATAATAAAAAATGATGTTCAATCAAAAGTAGCAGCTGATGTTAGAGATATGAAAAAGTATAATGTTCCAATTTATATTGGAGAAACAAATTTTACTTATACAGGTGATAATGAAGAATTAGATGAAGAAGTTATCAATAGTTCATGGAATTATGCATTAA
>AUXO018530224.1_pt1 | contig 12912 bp, 9 predicted proteins | sample 768731 | NCBI WGS metagenome assembly AUXO01 (sample SAMN02715735, study PRJNA202380) | gut metagenome | biome: sheep rumen | host: Ovis aries | place: New Zealand: Palmerston North
TGTTGTTGGATATACTTCTGAATTACTTCTCTCGTGTTATCCGTAGATTTATCATCTACCAAAATAATTTCATTCACTTTATGACTCTGATTCAAAATAGAATCTAATTGTTTTTGTACATACTTTTCACCGTTATAGGTGGCCATTGCTACTGAAATAGATAACATTTTTTAGTTCTCCCACTTTTTAAGTTATTTTATTCTTTTATCATAAAGCTTCTGTTCTAAATCTAGTATCTGTAGTTGCAGTAAATGCCTCTGTAAATCTTCCGTTGTATCACTCTTTAACTTCGCACTTAATAAATCAAAATAATTCTTTCTTTTTAAGCTGTTTTCTTCAAATCTTTTCCAATTAGAAAAAATATCCTCAGTCCATTCAAACAATAAGCTGAGACAAGTAAGCCAAACCAAGAAAATACTTGATAAAAAAACTATTTTAAAAACGATATCTATACTTTCATACTCAAAAAACAAAATAGCCTTAGCAACAAAAAGTGCTAAAAATAAAATACAAATAATACTAAGATTTTCAATTTTTCTAAGTATGTAATATATTGTTCGCTTGTAATTCATTTTTCTATTTAGTCTATCTATTAAAATGTAAGCACACACAAGTATAATAAAGAAAAACAAAATATTATTCCATAAAGAAATATTGATAAACTCATTTAACCAACCATATCCTTCAGGTATTCCTATATGTATATTTAGTATCATAAAACATATAGATGCAAAAGATACTAAAATTATTAAATATTTCATGGTCATCAAACCCGACAAAATTAAAGATTTTAACTCGTTTCTAATCTGTAATACTAACGCTAATTCTTTTATCATTATAACTTCTCCTTTTAATATTCATACTGCTTGCTGTTCTACAAACCTTGATTGATTAATCGTATCCATTTAGCATCTTGAGATAATAAACCATCCATCAAAGAATCAAAATTACTACTGGAAGATATGATATCTGAACTACTCATGCTACGTACTCGATCAAGCATATTTTTAAAATTCTCATGCGTTATTTGCTGATTAATAAAATCACGCTGCTTCTTTTTCGCTTTGTAGTTGGCGACACCTGTTAGAGTTTCAATTAAACAAGAGTTCACTTTCTTTGCCGAAGTAATCAGTTTCACATCATCAAAATGTGAAAGAATAACTTGCATAATACATGGATTGCAGAAAAAAATCACTCTTTTTTCAGCACATGGTAAATCATGAAATTCATTAATCTTTCGTTTAATATCAACATATTGTTCGTAAGGCTTTTTATCCGTATCACACAAAACGAGCACAAGTTCATAATTTCCGTTTTGATAGCGATCTTGATAACGCGCAAAGATATTCCCATTACCTTGTGCATTATCAAGTGTAACTTCGTATTGCGAATGCCAAACCTGCAACTGTTTTAAACGATTTAGGTAATCGTATTCTTCATCACCTTCACAAATTATACAAATGCGATGTTTTGCATTGAGTTTAGGTAATCTACTCTTCATCATCTTCCTCATCGACTGTATTTGTTTTAATATCAAGCAACGAATTCAACAAGTCTGGATCTGGTAACGCACCTAAAACACCTTGCCTATATTTTCCCATGATATCTGTTGTGTCCTGACGTATGCCATCTTGGGCCGTAAAATCAGCTAAGGAATACACATAAACACCTTCTTTGTCTTTGTGTACAAACCAAACCTGCTCTTTTCTAAACATACGATGACAGTCCATTAAATTAATATCATGAACCGTACAAATTAGTTGTGCCTGGTCATTTAATTCATTATTAAAAAGATTTACAATGGCACGTGTTAGTTTAAAATGGATACTACTATCTAATTCATCGATAACTAATATTCTGCCTTGTTCTAATGCCTCAATCACGTAGCTTGCCAAAGCCGTAATTTTTTTTGTTCCCGTTGAATCAAATAAAATGCTAGGGACTTTATGTCCCTTATACGTGGATACCAATCTCAATTGATCCTCCAATGATTCTGGAAGATTTAAAACTTTTTCTTCGGCCTTGTCCCTAATCTGGCTTATAACTTTTACTTCTCCTCCGTCTGCATATTCAAAATTATCCATATATAAATCAGAATTTTTTATAAAATCCACTATTTTATGTTGTAAATCATTTTTATGCTTCATCAATTCTATCGTATGCTGCATAGGAATATTATTCATATTTACGATATCGATCTTACTGGCAAATTGTATAATTATTCTCCGTATCTGGTCTAAGTAGGCAAATTTATTCTCTCCCAAAACATAAACTAACAGATTATTTTTGGATACCAGTGACATCAAGTTCTCTACATCATTGTCTAAGCAAAAATATTTATTATTTTCTTCATCTTTTAAAAGCCATAATTTTTTTAACTCATTATTATATTTGTCTTTTGTCAGTTCTAAGAACTCTTCAAAAATAAATTCTTGAGTTTTGATATCATAAGAAAAATCATAAGAAAACTTTCTTCCTTTCCAAAGAAAAGTTACCCCAAGTTTACAAATTGTGCTATTTGTAAATATATTCGGTATCAAAGTTGACCTTTTATTCAATAAAATGTTTCTTATTTCCCTAATACATTTTATCAAACATGTCTTTCCTGAATTGTTTGGCCCATATATCCCTACTGTTTTTAGAATATTAAAATGATTTTCTTGGTGCACATTTGATTTAAACTTTTTATTTCGCATATCTGCTTTTAGTGATAAACAAACACGTTCATCAAAAGCATAACAATTCTCTGCTCTAACCTCTATTATCATATCAAACTACCTCCTTATGCAAAGGATATCTTATTTATATTTTTTATGCAAGAATAAACCATAAAAAATATAAATTCCGCACAGAATATAAATCTATGATATTTAAAAAATCAGAATCATTCAGATTTTCTGCCTCTACAGCACACTGATTAAAATTTTTCTTTATATTTTTTCATGCTTTTCCGATTTTTATTCGTATATATATAATGGAGATGATAATGACAAACTTAAATGAACTACAAACGATTGTACAATCCAAAAAACGTTTTATCGATGGATATTCAAAGATCATTCTTTCTTTTAAGCCTATCCAGGCTTGTCTTCTTCAACAATGCCTGGATGAGTTTAAAGATCTCACTTTAAAAGAGATTTCTACACTCATTCAACCAAGCTCTTCCAATTCTAAAATCATTACATTAAACACTGAAGATATCCGTATTCCTGGAGCTAAAATAGTTTATGATCTACTTTATGTGGTTAGACATCCTCTGTATCCATCAAAATTTATGTTGATTCATATTGAAGCACAGGGGGAAGAATCGTATAAGTATGCACTACCCTGCCGAAGTCTTTATTATGCATACAGACTGATTGCCGGTCAAAAGAATCATTCTCTGGGCTTTCAGAAATCTTTTTACAATGATATTTTAGACGTACGTTCCTTTTGGATCTGCTTACATCATGCAAAGAAAAAAGATAATTGTTTATTAGAATATGTGACACACGAAAATCAAAAAATGGGTAACTTTTGTTTTGATCCTAAATTTTATGGAATGTCTAAAACACATCTTTTATATCCATCACTTCATTCCAAAGAAGAACAAACTTTGGAAGAAATTTTAAATGGTCCCAAGAGCATTATGGAGCTCTTATCCATACTATTTCTATCCGATAGAGATTATGATCAAATCATACAAATTCTAGAAAGAAAGAATGATATACTGTTATCAGATGAAGACAAGGAGGAAATTAAAGATATGTGTACATTTGGCCAAGGTGCTTATCTTGCCTGGACAGAACATGGAATGAAGCAAGGCAGAAAGCAAGGTCGCATCGAAGGTCGCAAATCCGGTGAATTGGATACTCTTGTTCAAAACATTTCTCTTTTACTGGAAAGTGGCACCATTTCCGATATTCAACAGGCCTTTTCTATCTTGCGTGTTCAAAAGGAAATGCAATCTAAGGTCTTAAAACGTTTAGATCTTCATTAATACAAATCCCCATAGAAACATTCATCTTCCATGGGGATTTTATTCGTTTAATATGACTCTAAAGCATATTTCTCAATATCGTTTATATATTCCTGGATAATATTCTCTTGATAGCCTAAGACTCCCTCTGTTTCAAGTATCCATCCACTAATTTCTTTCAGTTTGGGATCTTTAATATTCTCTAATATTTTTAAACGTCTTTTACTGCATTTATTTTGTGATTTACTTTTTAAATAATCATCGAAAGAATAACGCCATAGATGTAATGCAGGATATCGATCCCTTAATCGTTGAGCAATCAACAGACCCTCTGGATCCATATCTCCAGCATAATAAACCACAAAATTTGTCTGATGGATATGATCCATCAACAAATAACTGGCATAATTTAACTGTCCATAGGTACATACCAGTGCAATCGATGAAATCTTTTTCTTACGTATTAAGTCTGCCAGTTGATGAAATACGGAAGGATTCTCCAATACACAAACAACTCGAATATCACGAGTATCTAAGGAAGTAATATGAAGTAAATTCTCCATATTTACATTCCATACTTCATAGCGGTCATAAAACCCTTTCCAGCCTTCATGAATCTCTCCATCAGGATCAATTGCATTCAGCCTGACAATGCCACAATAATTGCTCATGGCCTCTTTATAAAGTCCCGCCTGATATAAGATTTCAATTTCTCTTTCTTGTTCACACTCTGGAAAGAAATACGTTAAAGCATTAAATAGCAAAGTTCGACAAAAACTAGGATGATCAAACATATGTGGGTCTTTGGTAATCCGACTGGAGAAAATAGATAAATTCTCTTTTTGATTTTTCCACACCGGTAATTCATCAATTGCTTTTAACACATAACGCACTTGGTTTCTACATTGACTTTGATCTTTTCTATATTCCTGAAAAATGCGAGTAGAGACACTGTTTTGATGACTTATTACTTCTTTCAACCATTGACGAGAATGATTTTTCTGACAAGCTTCCAGCAAATCATTTAAAAATGCCTCAAATTTTTCTTGTTTTAGTTGTTTGGCATCCTTTTTTGTTATGATTTCTTCATCAAAATACAAGAATAAAACCCTATCAAAATCAGCATCTGCAAACTTGGTCTGCTTTAAAGCCTTGTTAAGTTGGGATCTGCGAATTACGGCATGAGATTGTTTATGATAATCTTTGCCTAATAACCCCTCTAGACAAGGCTGGTTGGAACTAGTCAAAGGAACATGAATGGAACCGGCACAAGTGCCATAGCTTTCGTACTGTTTCTTCCAAAGATGCATAAACTCCTTAAAATCATGTTCCTTTAAATACGCGCATAAGTCTTCATTTACATCCATTAAGCAATCATCCTTTTTTGTTTACCATTCCACTCATAAGAAATCACAGTCACAAAATGTGCATTCTCCGGTCTAAATAATTCATGAATCGCAAGCGAAGGCACACTGCTGTAATCACCCCACAAAACCTGTGAGTTCATGATATAATCAAACCCAAACTTTTGAATAAGTGCAAACATATTTTCAATGTTGTTTTCATCAACACCGGCAAATGCTTCATCCAATGCGATAATAAGAGGTGCATCCTTAGAAGCCTGTTCGTATTTTGCCGCTATAGCTGAAAAAAGCGGTACATACATAGCCATGGCTTTTTCTCCACCACTAAAGGTGAAAAATGCGTTGTTCGTCAACTCTTTTTTTCTTTCGCCTTGTTTTTCATATTCAATCTGAAAATCAAACCATGTACGATAATCCAAGACTTCTCGCATCACTTGATGAAAGCTTTTTAGACTGGCTTCGTCATCTGCCAGTTTTCTTGCCAATTTTAATTTTGAACGGAAATGTGACGACAACTTTTTAAAATCCTTCTCTTTTAATACCTGCACATCTTTTTCTAATAGACGCACAAGTTGTTCTGTGCTTAACTGTTCTTCACTTTCTGCTTTATGGGAATGCCATCGTAAACTCAGCTTTAAACCACTGCTTGTATTCATCGCACGCATATATCGATTCATTTGTTCAACCCATCGTTTTGAACTTTGAATATGCGTACGAATTTTTTTGGCAATGGTATTGACTAAAATATCTTCAATCAAGTTTCGGTCACTTTCCTCCAACAATAATTTTTGTTGTTCTATATCTTGTGAAAGATTTTGCATCAGCTGAATAAAAGAAACATTCTGCCCCTTATAACGCGTTTGTATATCCATACGCGTATTTTCTTCTTTTTCTTCAAAGATGTTGTGAATGATTAACCCATAATCTTGTAATTGACCTTTGTTGTTATGAAAAGCATTCTGTAATTCTGTCTGCAAGACTTCCTTGTTTCTTAAATTCACATATTTCTTTTCAATATTTCCTATTGTTTCCTTTACATCCAGTTTTTCATGAGTTACATAGCCTAAATCTTGTTCTTGTTTAAACGCATCCAAAGTTTCATCCCGTCTTTTTCTTTGCAGCTGGATTGTCTCTTCCATTTCCTTTAAACGCATTTGAAATTGTTCTTCTCTTTGTTGTAGATCACCGATCTTTTGATCTTGTTTACTGATTTCTTCTGGAATCTGCTGCTGTCGATCAAGAATCTGCATGATTCGATCTTGGATATCTTGATACCCTAGTTCATCCATCTGCTTTTGAATTGATTCAATCATCTTTTTCAACATCTCTATTTCTTTAATCAGCTGATTCTTTTCTTGGTTCAATAAGAAAACATCTTGTGACAAATCTTCTACTCTGGATTGTGTCATCATCAAAACTTCCTCATTTGAAAGATAACGTACATGAGTGGCTTTTAAATCTTCTACATATGATTTATAGTGTTCGAAATCCTCTTTTCGATTTTCAAATACTTCCTTTAACATCGAAATACCTAATCTTTCACAAATCTTAGAAAGAGACAACTGAAGGGCATGCACGTTTTTTCTACACTGTTCCAATTCTTCTTTCAGCTTCTGAATTTGATCAAAAATCGCTTCTTGTTCAATTTCTGTCTTTTCAATTTCTCTATGAATCACATTTAACGAATGTTGTGAAGGATAAGCATTTTTTTCCTCTTCCAACGTTTTAAAAGCCTCCTGAATTTTTCTCTCTTCTTCAAGGAAAACTTCTAACTTTTGTTTATATTGTGCTAATTCTTGTTTTAATTCTTGAATCTTGTTTTGGCGATACAGTTCTCTAGACTCTTTTCCAATGTAAATGGATTGTCTTTCTTTTGAAACAATACCAGTAACAAGTCCATGTAAGTATCGAGAACGATTTGTTTGAATGGCTCGTGTATTCCAACCAAAATGCTTTAAAACTTGTGTAAAATTAATAGAATCATTTTCACTGTGCAATACACAAGTTTTATATGTATCAATAGGGTTTTCTACCAATAAAAACTGATCGGCCATCCCTGAGGGGTACATATCCAGTTTTTCTTCATCCGACTTACACATCACCAAACTATTCAAAATACCCATACGAATTAATTGTTCTTCAAAGATGTCTTTTTGAATAGCACTTACATCATTCCCATACTCTAAAAACGCATACAATGGTTTAAAGCGCACATTCTTTTCCTTCAAGTAACTTCGGCTTTTTTTCGTTTGCTCATCTTCTGTGGGCGAAGGGTCTTTCATCGTCTGCCAATGTTCCAGTTCTTCCTCCAAATCAAAAATATTTTTAGAAAGTTGTTTTTGTTCATGCTGATTTTGAATTAAATCCTGTGATAATCTTTTGAATACTTCCTGATACCGATTCTGAAGAATATCTTCCATTCCCCTTGCACTTTTTACTTCTTCTTCAATTCCATTTAATATCGTAATAAGCTCATTCGAATTTAGAACCAGCAAATGATTAGATTCATTCCATTTCGATATTTGCTCTTTATAGGCTTCTATTTCTAAAATTAATTGTGATCTGAGTTTTTCAATCTGTCGTATCGTATCCTGGTAATCTTGTTGTTTGCGCTCATTCTCCTCATTCAATCTTGACAGCATTCTCTTTTCTTGATCAACTTGTGCAAAAAGCTCAATTCCCTGCGATAATTGTGTTATCTCTTCTTTTACTCGATTTAAAGTATACGTAAAATCATATTCTTGGTCCAAATGTGTGATGAATTCTTCTTTTAACGAAATTTGCTCTTCAAACTGCAAGTTTTCTTGTAACGATTCCATCTCTTGAAAAATAGAATGAATGTCTGAATCCAATTCTTCTTGTTTAGACTTCAGTTTTTTACACCGACTTTTTTCTTCAAAATATACATGTTCTTTAACATTGAGCTGTTTTTCCTTTTCCTGCAGATGCGACTGTTTCTCTTGATGATTCTTTCGATGCACTTCCAATTCATTAGTAAGTTGAATAATATCATCTTTCATTAAAGAGCTATATTCATTTTTCAAAGCCGTTTGTTCCTGCAACAACGCCTCTTTTTGTTTGAGTGCCTTTCCAAGATCCTGCTGATTTTCTTCTTGTCTATGCAAAAAATCTTTTTGTTGCTTCTGTACATTTTCAAAACGTTTTTGTTCTTCATCCGCAAGTACTGCCTTCTTGTGCAAAACAGAGCAATTATATTGATCATAAACTTTAAAGATCGTGTTGGCCGCTTGAAAGCCTTGTTTTAACATTTCCAATTGATCTTGTATATCATCCATATTCGATAAAGCCTCACTCATAGGACGTAGATCTTCTTCACTTAATGGTTGTAATGAACGACTTAGAATTTCATTGATCATCGTAGGTTTTAAAGAATTACTCAGTTTCGGCGAACGAAGCTGTACTAATAAATTAACGGCCTCTTTATATTCATCATGATTGGAAAAATGAAACAAAGCCTGATTGACACGAGCCATATATTCCTTCTGAGATTCAATCAACTGATCCCCTATCAAAGCCTTTAATGTAGATTTGGCAATGGCTAAATTATTATTGATCAACATGATATCTTTATTGATCCTTCGATTATCCTCAATCACAAAATACCACGATTCTAAAGGTTTATTCTTTCTGGCACGTAAACCCATACCAATCGTTTTATATAAGTTTGAGTCCTCGCGCTTAAATTCCAGATACAGATAACCGATTCGATCATTCCGATTGCTGTCTTCATCAATCAAATACGTTTCCATTTTTCTTGCACGAGTACCAAACGAATCTAAACGCTCGCTGCTCTTATTTCCATCCAACAATAAAGGAATAATACTTTGCAGCGTAACCGATTTACCACTTCCGTTGCTTCCTCTTAACAACATGTGGCCGGCTTTAAAATAGAACTCTTCATTTGTATAAAACCAGAAATCAATTAACCCCATACGGTGCATATGCCATCTGCTTGTCAACATTCTTCTCTCCTTTAATAATTTCCGCCAATTTTACCACAAATTGGGTATAGTAAAAATACATCTTCTTTCTCTTCAATAAAACCAAATTCTTTCATCTTCTCAATCACATCCAAACTAACTTGTGCACATCCCATTTCTCGATAGCGTTTGGGAAGCGTTAGTAATATTGCCTTGATCCTTTTTTGTAGGGCTCGATACAACCAATCTTTTTCAACGGATACTTGTTCCATATCATTTGATTTTAAAATCCCTCTTTTTACTAAAGAACGTATCTCATCGCAAATATATAAAACCAGATCCGATATCGTATTATGCGATGGAAAAAAGGAGCGAACAATGCTGTCATCTTCCAACTTTAAATAGGCGCTTGATCGATATACCTGTAAAGAACAAGGAAAATAGGAAGAAAAATCATGCGATATTTGATTTCGATAATTACGAATATATTGAAAATCCTCATCCTGTGCATTGGTTCGATAAATTCCCGGTGACAACAAAAGTCTTCGGTATACACGCTGTCTTCGCACGATACCTCGATCTTGTGCCATATCCATCCACTCACTTTGCAAAAAATCTTCCGGCTTTTCGTAAGTAAAAATATCACGTGCAAAATTTCTCAAGACATATCGCGAATACCCTGTATTTTCATAGAGAACCTCACTTTGTGCAGTACGAATAAACTGTTCTTCATCTCCATCATTGAGCTCAAATAAATGAATAGACAAACAATACTTGATGACATGAACTAATTTTCTACGACTTGAAAACTGATTCCAATCAATTTCGCCCCATTCAAAATGCATTTGAATATATTCTGTCATTTCCGATAAAACAAATTGTTCTTCTTTTTCTTTATCTTCTAAATACATCAAGATTGTACAATATAGCTGATATTCTTCTATGCTTTTAAATTCCTGAATACCCATCCAAATTTCAGGCTTTCCGGGTATTTTTTCCAGCTTAATCAATTGAGGTGTCACAATTAAAGAATATCCTATTTTTTCTAAAAATTGCTTGCGAATCTCTTTTGCCGAATCTTTTATTGTATAATACAAATCTCGATCTTCTTTTTTTAAGATCCATTTTCGGTTCAGTAATTCTTCAATCGCTTTCATGCGTTCAACCCCTCAAACTCTATACAAAACGAAGGCATTTGAATATCGCCGTCTTCACAATGAATCGTGCACATCGCATCATCCTTTAAAAAGACTCGATATGGTTCTCCTGACTCCAAACGTGTTTTTCGATCTTTATTCATAAGTGCTTTAGATAACCAACTTAATAATAATTTACGAGAATAACTGTCCAAATGATCAATCTGTGAAAAATCAATAACTTTTTGTTCAATATACTGAGTGCGTATGGAACTACGTTTTTGTTGTTCATCAAGAATTGCCATACGAGCTGCCATCTGTTCAAACTCATAATTTGGTGCCGGTTTGCGTTTAGACTTTGTGCCCGCTTGACGGATTCTAGGCTCCAATGCGATAAACGAACTCGGTTCTTCATAAACCCCACTATCAATCTGCTCCGTTGTGCGACCACTAAATTCACGAATATGAAATGTTTGATCAACCCCAAAAACCATAGCGCTCATTTTATGAGCCTCCTCCATGTTTTTACACAAGCTAAAAATTTTGGCAATATGCCGATATTCTTCTGTACGATTGATATTGAAATGCTGATATTCACTAATTTGTTGTGCATAGCGAGTTATTTTCCGAATAATCTCACTCGTCACATCCGACATTCTTTCCACTTCTGAAATCGTATCCTGGCCTACATACCAATTATATAAACTTTGCCAACGTCCATAAAAAACTTCTAATAATTCTTTCTCATCCAACTTGTTATCTAAGCGAGGAATAGACATCTCATACGCTACCGCTTTTTCTAATACATTTTTAATAACATCATCGGGTATTCTTCGAATAAACGCCTCTAATACAATACCTTGCTCCTGTAATCCTTTGACAAAAGATCGAAGATACGTAATTATCTTATCCTTAAACAACAAGAACTGCGTTGTTTTCATCATCTCTTCTGCTTTTGCACTGGATAAATCACGAATATAATCCTGGTAGTTACGATTCAATCGTATGAAATCCTCATTTAGAGAATTCCACCAGGAACTAACAACTTCATCCGAAGCGTTTTGTATGGAATAAATGTTCATAATTTGTTTAGAAATCCGCTCCAAAAGACTCGGCTCCAAAGAAGCACTTTGGATATCCAGATTTTCTAACCGTATTGTCATACGTTCGATTTCAATTGTATATTCGCTTAATTGGTATCGAAATTTTCGATTCTTAAATTCTTCAATCGTACTGACCTTCGATGCATCCTGCATGGCTGTTAGATTGCCCCACTCCACAAGAGAAGATAAATCATTCATACATTGATCCATCGTATAATCTTCAAAAAGACCTGTCTCCTTCATCATCGAAAAAATTTCTTCTTTGTAGATCCAATAATTGATTTTTTCGTATTGCTCGAAACAATATCGAACAATCGCACGATACCGCTCTACATTTTCCGCACGCAGGTAATTCACTTCCGTAATCGGTCGAAGTAGTTTATCTGTAATATTCAAAGAGAGTACCTCCTAGTTAACTGATTTCTATTTTTATATTAAACTATATATTGGCATTATCTATGTTTATTTCTAAAAAATCCATCCATTTTTTCATTCTTCTAGAATACAGCGCACAAATTCTACAGCCACAATATCAAAAAAGCCTCTATTTTCCAATAGAAGCTTTCCAGATTATTCGTCATTCAACTAATCCAATCCTTTTTATCATGAACAATACTTCATCAGTTTCTTTTTAATCTGATTTGCCTGCTTCCTGTATTTCTTAAAAGAATCCGAATTTTGAACCTTTGCGTCATTCGAAACATATACATATAATTTTCTATGATCTTTCATTTCAATTTCTAAACCAATATATACTTTTCGATTAAACCACCAGAAATTATAATTTGTGACCAAAACTCTGCGATCCACAGGAAACGGATATTCTTCATCATGATACTTGGCATCTTCAAAAATGATCTGACACTTACAAATATCCTTTATCGCATAGATTCCTTTCGTTCCTGATAAGATTTGAAAGGTTTTCCGATGTGTATCAAGTAGTACATTTCCCAAATCTATGAAACCTTTCTGTTTTTTGGAAAGATCAACATCGATCAAATCTGATAATGGAATCTGATAAAAATCCGCATCCTTTTGCATACCATCTAAATCCGGTTCAGATTTTCCCAGTTCATGATTGGATATCGTCTGATGGGCCATATACAATTTTGAGGCCAGTTCTTTTTGTGATAAGCTATTCTTTAAACGCAAATAATGTAAATTTGATTTGAGGTATGTCATGATTCATGCCCCCTTTCAACATTATAATAAAATATGAAAAAACAACTGTCATGCAAAGAAAATGGGAATCCTTGTTTTCCTACAATTCTTTTAAAAAAATGGAGAAATTCACTCTCGAATCTCTCCATTTTATCAATGTATTTTTTCAAGACGTTCATCAATTATGAATATCCAGTTCTTTCTTCCTGCTTACTTAACAGGACATTCTACAACGATAGAAGATGTATC
>AUXO012207748.1_pt1 | contig 12910 bp, 13 predicted proteins | sample 768731 | NCBI WGS metagenome assembly AUXO01 (sample SAMN02715735, study PRJNA202380) | gut metagenome | biome: sheep rumen | host: Ovis aries | place: New Zealand: Palmerston North
GCCCGCATAGCAAGTGCTTTAGCACCTAACTGTGTTGGATGCAAGTTATCACTTGACAAATATCCAGAATACCATACACCACTTGAGTTTGCACCAACGGCATTATAAGAATCAATAAATCTGCAACCGGAAGAATCAACATATCCTCCAATAGTTTCTTTTGAACGATTAGGAACACTAGGTACTTTATTTAGAATTAATGTGATATTATTATCCTCACAGAATTTTTTGACATTTGTTAAATATGTCTGATAATCACTGTCAGAATCATTCATACCCAAATACCAAATAAGAATCTTTGGTACACCGAAATATTTTAATCTCATTAGTTCTTGATACGCTCTAGTTGAATTTAAACCGGCTAAACCATCAATCATTATCCCGTTCCAGAAACCCAGTTCACGGAGTTGTCCCATTACACGGTCAGAAGTAACCCCAACATAGCTATCACCTATAACCCATAAAGGCTTGTTTAAATCACCATTTGATACACTTATTTCAACATTAGTCATATTATTGGTTGGAATAGCAAAAGGAGCGCCACTAAATACATTAAAATTAGTATCTCTTGAGGTTTTAAATGTTCCTGTTATCGTATTAACAAAACAATTAATATAACCATTTTCGTCCAAATACAATAATACCATTATGTAATTTGAAATAGTCAAGCCATGGTCTACCGTTTTTACTACAGTATCAGAATCTTCATAGTGATGGAAAATAACCTGTGTTGCTGTTATTTCTACCCAGTCACCTCTATAGTCGTTATATCCTACACCAACTTTTAACACAGTAAAGCTACTAAATTTTCCGTAAAATGAAACAGATGTGTTTTTCTTTATCCATCTAGGAAAATTAGCAACACTGATTGTTTCTTCACCACTAACAGATGCATACTTATCAGTAATGCCATACCCACCAAGTAAATTAATAACTTGCTTTACAGAGGGACGTATTTCACTAATCTGTCCTCTTGCAATACCATCATAGGCAGACAAAGCATTAAATTTTGCTTCACTTTCTTCTGCCATTAATCCACAAAATCTAACATAAGAACCGCCATCAGGTATAGTAACAATATTATCGTTATATACTGCATTTGGTATTAAGACTTTTGATTCATCATAAATACAAATTCTATGATAAGCATCAATAACCGGTGAGTTTTTCTGATAAGAAACATTTGGATATACGATAATATAATCACTTGTATAATATCCGTTATGCTCTTGTGTATTACCGGAGGCATTTAGTCTTGTGTTATTTTCTGCATATGTTTCATCAAACAGATTAACAGAGTCAAAAGTTTCATTTATTTCTTTTTTCAAATTTGAAATATCATATCTTGCTATATCGTCCTTTGCGGTTACGGCTAAAAGATTTGCTTCATTTTTTTCTGTAAGCAGACCACAAAAACGCACAAAAGCACCATTTTCAGGAATAGTAATTTCATTATCATTATATATTTCATTAGGAATAAAAGTTTTTGATTCATTGTAAACACAAATTCTATGATAACTATCTATCACAGGTGAATTTTTACGATAAGATACATTTGGTATAACGGGAATATAATCAGATGTATAATAATTAGCATCAATCTGAAAGTTACCACTTGTATTTAATCTGCCACCATCTGTTGCAGTATTAATATCAAATAAATTTGTATTATCATATAATGAATCAATAGTATTGTCAATAGTTTCTCTTGCTACACTATCTTCGCCTAAAATTTTATAGCAAACAGTTGTGTCTTTCTCACTCATTAAGCCACAAAATCTAATATATGCCCCGTTTGAAGGTGTTACAAAAACTCTAGTTGAAAACAGTTCACCGTTTATCCATTGTTTAGAAGAATCATAAATTGCTATTCTATGAAAATCATCTATTGTAGACATATTTACGATATATGCCATGTTACCTTCAACAGATATATAATCAGATGTATAATATCCGTTATGAATTTGTGAACCGCCACTAGAATTTATTCTTTGATTATCTACTGCTGATTCAGAATCAAATAAATTGTTTTTATAACCTGTAAAATTATTTAAGTCATTTTTTATATTAGTTACTTCGGTATTAATATTATTAATAGCTTGTCCAACAACTTTAGCATCTGCTCCTGCGCCTTCAATGGTAAGTGTATCATCTATAATAGGTGTTGTAGGTGTAATATGTTCACTTAACCAATCACTTACCTCATTTGCAATAGTAGGTCTTAAAATGGTAACAAGTTCACCACTACTCACCATTTCATCAAGTTTATTATTAATTTCTTCCTGAACATCCAGTTCATCAAAATAAGTGTTGACATAATCAACCAACTCATTATAGATTCTAAATGTTCCTTCCTGAAATGTCTGAAAGTTTGAATACAGTGTATCCATATCTGTATTCATGTGGTCAACATCTTCCATTGTCTTATTCAGATAATCAACCACTTTACAAAGTAACTCATAATAACTCAAGCTATCATCATAAACCAAAGGCAAGACTTTCTGACACCAGAATCGAAAAGGTCTTAATTCAGTATAGCTTTCTCTTGTCGGGTTTGTTATTGGGTTTTCACTAGGTTCAAAAGCCATAATCTAATCACTCCTTCACCATAATCTCATAAACAGGTCATCAAATTCTTTGATAAACATTAAGTCAATATTTAGGAAAGTTTTTCTGTACTTTTCCAGTAACTCACTATATGAAATAGTATTCATTTTACCGGCAATATGTTCCAACCACTGTTCTTGTGCATTTCCTGACTTTGTTCCAGTCGATTCCCCAACTCTTTCACTGTCAGAACTATGTTTTTTATCTGTCACCCTGTTGCTTAATTTTTCGTTGGTAGCAAGCACGTTTCTTTCATCTTCCTGATTTCCACTTGCTATTTTATTACTTGTATTCGTAACATCTTCTGACGTTTCGCTGTTGTTATTTTCCACAACGTCCACGACTTTTCCGAAGGTCTTTTTATCATTACTGATTCCGCTTTCTTGTACTGTTTCATCAAGTGCGCCTGTTGTTCTTACATTGTCCGTTACTGTTTCGTCAAGTGTTCCATTTGTAGTTCCAGTATGTCTTTCTGTTGATGCTGTATCTTCATCCAGAACATCAGTATTTTTTCTGGCATTTGTCAAGTAGGTATTCTGTGCATCCAGATTTACACCAACAATATCGCCCTGAGGGGTATCACTATATAACTCCCATTTTGTATCTGATACGTCATGCGCTACATTTCCTGTTGTAGTTTCGTCTACTGTTGTTTCCGTTTCATTTGCTGTCACCTTAGTATCATTGACTGTTCCAGTCGTATCATTATCCGTCACTTTATTTTTAACGTTTGAATTAATAGTGTTTTCTTCTCCACTGTCCTGACTTGAATAATCACTACCGCCAACACTAGAAGAAAGACTGTTAACATTTCCCCTTTCGCTTTCGCTTCTATTATCCGTACTCTTTCCAGTTTCAGCCGTTTCCCCTTTTCCCTGTTCACTGGCACTTTCTGTTGTGGTTTCACTTGCCCCACCGTTCAAGGTTTCGGTGTTTCTGCCATTTGATACTTCACTGTTTAAGCCATGTTTTTCGCCCTCTCTTGTATAATCTACATCTTTGAAGGGGTCAAATTCCAGTAAAGCGCTTTCCCATAACTTATTATAATAAGGAAGCAACTCGCTGAATCTGGTATTCATCCAGTAAATCCACAAACCAACTGTTTCTGCTCCAATCTCTCTGAAATAGTAGTGCCTGATAATCTTTTCTGCTATAATTGGATAATATTCAGCATCAAAAATTTCATTCAGCAATTTTGGCTTTAAAATATAAGGGTATGTGGCATGAATAACAGCGTCAATATCTTCGGGGTCATCGCCATTATATTTACTCTCGCAAAACCATCTGACTTCTGTTGTATACTTACTCAAAATTATCACCATCCTCATTATCGTCTATGGTATCTTCACCAGACTTTTTAGACAACAAAGATATGTCAAAATCTTCTCGGTAATTCACTTCAATTTCAGTTCCAAACATTTCATTAATTTTCTTTACCGCTTCTCTTCTACTTTCAAGTCTTGAATATCTACTGGCAATTGTTCCGCCACTGTTTCTTGTTACTTCATCTGTCGTAAGTCTTTCTTTTTTGGTAACATTCATATTTGAAATACCCAAATATGTCAACGCTTCATTCCATATCTGCATTTTTAGCGTATATATTTTGTCTGCTATATATGGAGCATCAGTTTTTAAAACTTTTATACCATTCAGGTCAAGATTTGCATCTCCAAAAATGAAGGGTTCATTTCCTTCATATTTCATATACAAATTCAGCATAGTCAGCCTTTGCTTTTCAGTTGCCGTAACGATAACAGGTGTTTTCTGTGCATTTGCGTTTACATCAATGATTCTGTCCAGATTATATAATCTTCTTGCGAACATTTGCATATCAAGTACATTGTTCTTTCGTAGGAAATTATTCCACACAATAACAGAATCATTAACGTTTAGGTTTTTCTGATAATGGTTATATCTGCTGTATGCCCTTCTTCGTATAGGATACCCATACACATCAAAGCTACCCTGTGAAACACAATCCAGACACAAATCTCCTATTACTTCATCTCTAAAGTATACCACACAACCATTCAAAAATAAAGCCATTTCTATATAGCGTGGGTCAATCGTTTCCGGTAAGTTGTTCCATTCAAACATACTGACTGCCAGTTCTGTCAATCTGTCCACATACTGTTCATAGGTCAAATTATTCAATCTAGCTGAGTCATTAAAGATTGAACTGTCTTTGCTTCTTTTTCTGCCCATTTGTTTCATCACCTCGCTTTACACCGGCTTATTGTTCAATGAATAGTTACCCACTTCGGAAGGGTTCTTCCACCATGTTATACCTTCATTGTAAATACTGCATATCTTTTTCATATCGTCATTAGGTACGCCACCACTTTGCGTTTGTGATTCTGTGTAAGGTGAAATAGTACAGCCGGCTGTTTTTACATATGTCCAGTGCGGTCGGGCATTTCTAATAGGTATTGCAACCGCATTTATAGCATATCCAAAGCGTGTAAAAAAGTCATCAATCATTTTTGCATAATCTGCCGTCACACTAAATCTTCCACCATAATATTGCTGTTTACCGGCTGAAACGTTAGCATTTGAACTACTTGTATTTCCTTTGCAAATATCTGCTTGTATGCTAGCTTTATAGTTCTGGTTCAAAAGTGATTTTATTGAACTACCTAAAGTAATTACACCACCTAGCATTCCCAGTGGTGTACCTGTTGCCATTCCTATAATACTACCGGCTGTTTTCAAGGCTGTATCTGTTAAAAGTGGTATGGAATTTTGTGCTACCCACGCTTTATAAGCGTCCATATTCCAACTACATAATGGATAACCGTCCATGGTGATAATTTCAGTATTCAGTGTATAAAGAACATCTTTGTAATTTACAGGTCGTAATGTTATTCTGCAAGGCTGTGTAAAGCAACCATTTAATACAAAAGTAGGTATATGATTTCCAAAAAATTCATATCTTACAGTTAGTTCACTTCCACTACCATTATCTACATGATAATAATTGTAAGGGTATGTATATAATTTTTTATTTTGTACATTTGAATAACCCCCTATACTTTCTGTTCCTGTTAAACCTGTTGTTGGTATTTCTATTTCTCTAGCTGAACTACCATTTGGTATTTCTGCAAAATTAAGATTAGCAGAATAATTAGGAATTATTGCACTAGGGCACATATACAGACATACAACTGCATCAGGGTCATTTACATATGTAGCCAATTTCCTGTTTAATAGAACAAGTGCTTCATGATATGTATTATACCATGTTAAAGTTACACCGCCATAAACCCTATCATAAAACCTGCCATTCACAACCGGTTCTGTTTCTACTTCTTCATCTTCTTCCTGTGTAGTATCAACAACTCCCAACACTACAACCATATTTCTTACATCTAGTAATGTTTCATAATCACCATTACATACATATTCACCTACCTCAACAGGCTCTGGTAAAATATTATCTCCTATATTATCTGTTTGTGTATGTTGTCTTTCAATGAAACAATGGTCAAGTTTATAGTTAAAGTGCCATGTTTGTAAAACGTCTATTTCAAAATTAATTTGAGAACAGTTGTTATTAACGTATTCAGTCGATGTAACAAAAGCGTAAAACCATTTACCGCCAAATAATTCATTTCTGAACATCATATAATTACAATCGTAAAGGCTTCCAATATCAGCTTGTACTCTTGCGTATCCTCTTTCTACTCTTTGAAAAGTCTGATTATTAAAACTCAATTTTCTGCAACTGTAAAAATAATTATATTGGTCTGTAATGGTTGAAAAATATAATGTATGGTCGTATGTATTATCCAGTGGTACACCATGCAAAAGATATATATCAGTTGTAGGTTGAACGTACATTTTGCACCTTCTTTCTGTTATAGGGGTAAGACACTAGCCCTACCCCTACACAATCATTCTCATTTTGCAAGTGTTACCGTATCACCGACATCAGCCGTACCATCAATAGTAGAACTTGCTGTATATTCAGTATCTTTAATCATAGCTTTCAGTGTAATAGCCGTATCATCTTCTGCAATAGGAATAATCAATGCCCCAAACGGATGCACTGCAATACCATCTTCTGTAAGTGCTTCGGTCTGAATAAAGTTTACGTTACTCGGTGCAAGGCTTGCTGTTTCATTCAGAACAAGCGTCAATGTAATAGCTGTATCGCTTACACTCTTGTCAGTAATCGTAAAGGTCACGCTTGCCGGCAACGCTGTACTAGCAGAGGAAAGAGCAAACACGACAGCATTTGCAAAGGGACTATAACTGACTGTTTTCCACGTATGGTAGAAATAATTCCAGTACAGACCAGATGCAACATATTTTTCTGTAAACTTGTTATTGTTGTCATATACCTGAAACCAATTCTCGTCCATAAGAACTGCTTTTACACCTTCCAGTAAAGCAAGTTCTGCGCTTGTTACCTCTTCGATACCATCGGAATTAGCACGAATGATTTCAAAACGTTCATTGTCAAACTCTGTCCAGTTATCAATCAGATACAAACTACCCATAAAATCGGCTTTTTCCATATTGAATGCACTAGCAAGCACATTTACGTCGAACTGTGCATTGTAGTTCGCATCCATAAAGATAATCTGTCTATCTCTGGGTGTGGTGGTTCTTACGCTTGCGTCATTGAACTTGTTACTCATGAAAGGCAACAGGTTGGAAGTTCCACGGAAGGCAATAGCAGAATCTTTCATATCTGTACCATCTCCGATGGAAACCGGTGCAAGTTTTCCATGAGAAATAGCTTTAATCAGCAGATATTTGAAAAGCAAAAATTCGTCATATTCTGCACCGGTGTAAACAGAATCAACGATTTTTGCAATAAGATTCTGTACACCTTCCATGGATAGGAATGCCTGTCGCAAATCTTCATCCTGAATCGTGACCGGATACATCACTCTCCAATTCATGACATGGAAAGCACTCTTTACATCAGGAAGGGTACGTTTAAACTCTCTTGCTTCACCTTTTTCCGGTGTATACTCAACGACATTTGCAATACCTACAAAGATATCTTCAATCGTTTCGCCAAACTCAAGATACCCTTTTTTCAGTCTGCCATAAGGATTATTAAAAGTTGCGCTCTGCACTCTTACAAGTGCGATTCTATTCACAAGTGCATTCAGAAACTGATTTGCAAAAGCCGGTGTTCCGTAAATGATTTCTCCAACTCTGGGAATGTCTACCGCCTGATTTACTTCGGGGACACTCTGCTGATAATCATAAGATGCGTTCTGCCTGATAACATTCAGGATGTCCAGTGTTGAAGCGTTTAAAGTGTTTACTGCAATTCTTCTTGCCATAATCTACATTACCTCTCTTTCATTCATAAGAAAATAATTCTTCATAGGTTTTCGGCACTTTGTGTTCTTCCGGTTCTGGGTCTTTTGGGTCTGGTTCTGGGCTGTTTTCATCATTGAAAAATCTTTCTTTGTATCTTTCTCTCCACTCCCTGTCATTTTCTTCATACTTTGTTTTCCAGTTACCGGAATCCGTTATTCTTGTTTCATAGTCATTCAGGGTGTCAGTCATATCTTCCAGAAAAGATATATCCGCATCCTCTGTTGATTCTCCAATTCTGGTCTTTAATGTTTCCATGATTTCTTCTCTTGTTCTGATTGCCATTTTCTCACCTCTTTTTCTATGCTGTGTATAAAATATAAATAATTAATAAAATAATTATAGTAACAGCAAGTATCATCTTCATTTCTTTATCTCCTATAACGTATCATCATCCAGATTGGCATTCCTTTTTTCTTTGTTGGTATCGGTGTAGGTGGCGGAACAACGCCTGAACCTACCTGTTGCCACAATAATACACAGTTATCATATGCTTTTTGTGTAGGAATAAAAACATAACCGTCTTCATAATACCATGCAGATATTTCATCGTCACCATGAACTGTTAAATAATCAAAAATTCTGTATGCAGATGCCCTTCTTCTGGGCCAATTATCAAATGCCCAATAGTTTTCTATAGTTCCAGGCGTTTCCCACATAATAAAGAAAGCGTTGGTTAAATACTCAATATCTGTATTTTGTGTATCATTTAAAAAAGCTGTCCAGTTAGGATATTTAGTATTTAAATAGCTAAACTGTGTATACATTGGATTTATTCGTGGTGGGTCACCGATATATTGAGGAATACGTGTCCACATACTACCAACAGAAAGGGTGTCAGATATTAAACAGGCAACCTGTCCTTCACCACTATACCAGTAGCCATATCTTTCAGTAACCCAGTTTTTCATTGCTGTGCCAACTGTCAGAGGTGGGTCTGATAAGGGATAATCTGTCCACATACCTAAACCATATCCAGTATCTTCATAAGTTCCTGCATTGTAATGCCAACAAGCGGGATTTATTTTAGATTCTTCCCAGAAACAACCTAGTATTGCTGCTGTTTGGTACATAGAAAGCCTTATAACATCTGGCATACTTAACCCCCATACCTATACAATTTAGAATACTTTGTATAGTTAGAAACAAATGTATTTATTGAAACCTGATTCTCAAGTGTTCTGTTTGTCTTTCCATGTGCACCCATTGTATAACCTTCACCTTTGTTTGGTGTTCCATGATGCACAATTTCCGTATGTTCCTGACTCCATACTATATCTGACTTCTTCCATATTACATCTTTTGCATTGTATTCTGTAAAACCTAAATTTTTAAGAATAGACTGCATATTGTATGTAGTGAAAGGCCATGCTGTGTTGTCAAGATTAAAACCGGCATTACAAAGCGCATAGTACACAAAAGAAGAACAGTCGTAATAAGTTATACCATTTACAGTTCTGTTGTTTCTGTATTCCTGACTATAACCAACTTTTGGATTATTGCAAGTATTAACAGCAAACTGATATATTTTATCAACTGATATTCCTGTTGTTTCTTTTCCTAACCCGATTCTTTCCCAACACTTTGAATCGAATACACCGTCCTGATTCCATGTTTCGTCTGCTACATTGTAAATTTGATTTTGTTTCTTGAAAGTATTTATTGCATATACAGTATTTTCTCCTGATATACCATCTACTTCAATCGGTTTTCCATCTTTTCCAATAAACAGGGAAGCCCGAAAGAAAGATTGAAGAACTGTAACATCTATTCCTGTTGTTCCTTTTTTGACAGTATGAAACTCATGCGTCATATTATTCACCCTGATTATTTTGTGGTAAATCGAATGTAACGGACATTTGGGTATATTCTGCTGACTGATATAAATCACAGTGAACTGTATTTGTTGTAGCGTTTTTATGAATAATCTGAATCATAGGTGTATCACCTTGCAGTACATTACAACCGACTACACCGGAAATAGATTCAACCGCACTTCCTTTAAACAGTGCAACTATCATTTATTATCCCCCTCTCTATACTCTATAAGGTCACTTAATTTTTGAAGGGCTAAAGTGTTATTGTTTATAGCTGTTGTTACGTCTGACATTTCTTCTTTGTGTTGCTCATTGAGTTTCTGTATATCTTCTCTGTTCCTGTCTGTAATGTACTTACAATAGTACATCATAGCCCCACAACAAACAATCGGAAAACCAACTGTTGTTATAGCTTGTAAGATTGCTTGCACATCCATAAACATACCTCCTTCCTTTGTTAAAATTATAACAAATTCCTTGAATTTTGTCAATCAGTATGATAAAATGTAAGAAAAAGGACATTTATTATGAACAAACAATACTATGACGGTACAAAACTACTTTCATTGATGGACATAAATGGAAACAGACCAGAAATATACATCTGTACAACAAACAGAACAGGCGGTAAAACAACTTACTTTAGCAGACTTCTGGTCAATAAGTATCTACAGAATAAAGAAAAGTTCTGTCTGATTTACCGCTTCAACTATGAACTTGACAATGTATCAGAAAAGTTTTTCAAGGACATAAACACTTTGTTTTTTCCTGAATATGAAATGACTAGCAAAAGACAGGCAAGTGGTATATTCCATGAACTGTTTCTAAATGATTTTTCATGTGGTTATGCTGTTTCTTTAAATTCAGCAGACCAGATTAAAAAGTATTCACATTTGTTTTCAGACGTGGCAAGAATGCTTTTTGATGAATTTCAAAGTGAATCGAATCACTATTGCAACAATGAAATTGAAAAGTTACTTTCTATTCATACGTCAATAGCAAGGGGTCAGGGTAAACACGTCCGTTATGTTCCTGTGTATATGATTGGTAATCCGGTATCAATTATCAATCCGTACTATGTAGAACTGGGTATATCTTCCAGATTAAAAACAGATACAAAGTTTTTGCGTGGTGACGGATTTGTGCTTGAACAGGGCTATATCGATACTGCAAGCAAGGCACAAAAAGAATCTGGTTTTAATCGTGCCTTTGCTAAAAACAAATATGCTAACTATGCAAGTGAAGCGGTATACCTTAATGATAACCTTGCATTTGTTGAAAGTGTATCAGGCAAGTCAAAATATATCTGTACTATTAAGTATAATGACTGCAATTATGGTATTCGTGAATATTCTGAACAAGGTATTCTGTATTGTGATGACAGACCGGATATGTCATTTCCTACACGAATCACAACCACGACAGCGGACCATGGTATAAATTACGTCATGCTTCAAAGACATGATATGTTTATTGCAAATCTCCGATTATTGTTTGAAAAAGGATGTTTTCGTTTTCGTAATCTGAAATGTAAGGAAGCGGTTTTGTCTGCATTAAAATATAACTAGGTATCTGCATAGGACAGAAAGATTGAACCTGACAGTGCGTAAGGTTGGAATACACCTCTGTTTTCGGTTTCTCGGTTTTGCGCTCCGCTTTCTTTTCTTCCTGTGTTGAAGATACAAAAAGGTACATCTGTTATGGTCATTGTCTCCTTTACAGATGTACCTTTTAAATTTAACTTATTTCGTAGATTTTTTCTATTAATGCATCTCTATAATATGAAAGCAAGCTACAAATAAATCTGTCGTTTTCATAACTGCAAGAACATTTTTCACAGGTTTCATGTTCTGAACACTTCATATAATCAGATACAAATTTATTTATAAGGACATCTCTTTCTATTTTGTACATTCCTCATACTCCTTTTCTGTTTCTCTTATGCCTTTTACAATACACTTTTGCATGATATTACATAATGTTATAGCTGTCTTTGAATTTATCCATACGATGTTCTGTCCATAAAAGCAACTACTGCAATTTCCTAAACAGTCTTTATCAATAAAATCCTTGATCATTTCCTTTGTGTTTTTGAAGTCACCAACTTGCTTCATAACGTCACCCTCTCATAGTATACCAGTCATCTTTAAGAATTATTCCACCTCTAACCCTTTTGGGTATCAGTTTATCAGGCACTTTTAAACCTATTTTAAAATCTGCATAGGTTCTTTGTATCGGTTCATCATCATAAAACAGAAATTCCTTTTCGTCCTCTGTCCATTCTCTGTCAATGTGCTTTTTGTAAAACTCTTTCTTTTCATCATCCCATACGGTAATAAAGTACCCTGTTTCGTCTGCTGTCCCTAACAAACTAATGTTAAATAGTTCTTTGCTTCTATCAGGCATACCGGCACATTTTACGCTGTTGTACTTTTCCCATTCTTGTAATAACTTTCCATCTTTTACAATTATATGCTCCATATAGGTTTTTTGCCTTGTAAAGATTGCATAATCCCACTCTGTTTCTAGTTTCCAACAACAAAAATCGGAAGGGTGCTCTGTTATGCCTTTTATTTTATTTTTGGGTAAATCGCAGTGGATACTGTCAGTATCAGCGTAGATAAACCCTTTTTTATCTGCACCATAAAAATTCTTCTGGGCTGTCCTTATAGTAAAATTTCGGGCATAACTTGTTATTGCTGAACCACATGGAATATAAATCGTTTCTTTTTCTTTTTCCAAAATTGTTTTATATGCTATTTCACCAGTATCTTTTATGTATGCTATTTTAAAAGAACTGTCGTTGCTTGTGCTGAGTTTCCCATATAAATTATTAAGAAAAAGTTTGGCAATTTCTTTGACAGCACCAGATGAATTTTGCTTTATTTCTTTGTATTTGTCAATATATTCGTCAAACATTCTCAAACGACTGTAAAACCAACAACCATCTAAAATTTCAAAATCATAGATGTTGTAGTGTTCCCTGAATAGCCTATAATCTGTCATGGTAAAAGTGATTTCAGGTCTTGCTTCTATTAAGTCACCATTATTATCTACTGTATAACGGTAATATTTCTTGTCCCTCTTGTCATACCAATCGGAAGTAGTCAACCATTCTGTACTGTCATATAATGAGTTGTTTTTAA
>AUXO011560281.1_pt1 | contig 12908 bp, 4 predicted proteins | sample 768731 | NCBI WGS metagenome assembly AUXO01 (sample SAMN02715735, study PRJNA202380) | gut metagenome | biome: sheep rumen | host: Ovis aries | place: New Zealand: Palmerston North
CCATCGAGGATGATAAGCGGCTGGGCATTGGCATTGATTGAACTGATACCACGGATGAACATCGCTGCACCTTGGTCAAGGTTGCCCGAGTGCATGGTCATGTGGATATCGCCACCCAAACGCTCCGTCATCTCCTCGTCGATGGTGATACCGCCACCTTTGGAGACGAATCCGTTCTTGGCGGTAATCGTGGTACCGTTTTCATACATCGAGGCAAAGGCATCGCTCAGCATACTGATACGAACCGTCTGCTTCTCGTCGCCGGGAATGATGGCCACCTGCTGTGACAGATATTCCGGTGCCTGCACAAAGAGAGATGTTGCAAACGTGGGCACTTTAATGGTGAACTTACCATCCTCGTCGGTCATGGCTGCATAGCGGTTATCATTGAGAGTCTGCAGACGCACACCAGCCAATGGTGCCTTGGTGGCTTCATCGACAATGATACCGCTCACCATGATGGTGGGATTGGTATCGACAACCTTGGCGCGCTTTGGAGCCTTGATGGCTTCAGTGACTTCTTCGTCATCGACATCGTCCTGAGCGAAAGCCACGGAGCAGATGGTCAAAGCAATGGCACAGAGTGAGAGTCTGAGACTCTGACGCTGTAGGTAGTTATAGATTGTACTTTTCATCGTTGTCATTATTCATTAGCAGAGTTAGACCATTTGTCGTTATATTCTTTCGGAACGAGATAGACACCAGCCACACGCATCTGCTGGTCGTATTTGCTACGGTTGGAAGCAGAGGCATAGGACTTGGTATGCATCATCATCAGACTGGGATAGGCATCCAGGCCATAGTAGCAAGCGGGGAAGGTAAACTCGCCCAGGTCGAGGACATTCACTTTATCGGGATCACCGACAAAGGTCGACTTGTTTGTATTTTCGCCAAAATCAGTAGAGATTTCAGAGTCGTTTCTGGCACCCTGAGGCAACACGGTATATTGCTGCTTGTTGGAGGCATCCGTCCAACTGAGGTAGAAGCGCAAGTAGTAGGGGCGCACAAGGTGATCAGCATCTTCTTCTATCTGAGCGGGCACCGTCACCACATAGATGTGGTAAGTCGTCGAACGGACACCTCGCAGTGCAAAGTTGAACTCCGGCTTTCCTGAAGAACCTTCGACATCGGTACTGTCGACTGCCACATAGGTAAAGTACGGAGAATTGGCAGGGAAGAGCCACTGCTTGAACATCTCGGGCACCTTGCTGAATATGGGGAAATCCTGGAGTCTTCCTGTCTTTGCATAAATACTGTGAGTCGTTAACTTCGCCACTTTCAATGTATTGTCAGGAGCCTTGACGGAAATCACCGGATTATAGGTCTCCCACGGGAAGAAGGCCAGTGAGTCGACGACACGGGCAATACCGTTGCTCATCTCGCTGACATCTGTCGTATGATCCAGCACTTCCGGCATATTGGTCAGGTAACGGCGCGAAGTGGCATAGGCAGAATCGTCTTCTGCAAAAATGCCTTCGCCGAACAGCGGACTGTTGCGCTGGTAGGAACGAGAGAACACCAGACGGCTGACAATGTTGTGATAGGTCAAAGAGTCATTGTATTCATCCCTTGACATAGACGTCGGCAGGGTGGCGGGCTTTTCTGCCTTTGCTGTGGTCGACGTTGCGTTAGAAGCCACCTGCGTCTTCTTCGTCACATCCATATAGTCCATGGTGGAGATATAGTTGTAGCAGGGTCTGATGGCTTCGTAGGCAGCCTCCCAGGCTTTGTCGTTGGGAATCAGCATGCAGTAGGTACTGTCTTCATTCTCCAAGTCGGCATTCATGATAGAACGCACCACATTGTTGGTCTTTCGCAGCACCGAGTCGAGGTAGGTCTGCTTGCCGTCGACGAGCGGACCAATGACAGAAGCACTCGGATCGAGGAAGTACTGGTCGTACTTCTGGATGTACGCCTTGATATGGTCACAGTCGGTAAGATCATCCACATTCTCGTAGAGATTGTTGTAGAACTCCGACATGCCGTTGATCTTATGCATCAGACCGTTACTCGACGGCAGGTTGATGGCGGCATATCTGAAACCGTCGAAATCGTCCATCGTGAAGGGATGGTGCTTGGAGTTGAGCGAGACAATGGTCATGCTGTCAAGGGCAGCCGATACGGGGTAGTTGAACTCCGTGATATGGTGTTGGATGAACTGCTTCAGGACAGTAGCACTGTCGCTGGCCATCAGACGGTTGTAGTCGTCATCGCTGAAAGCAGCATCAACGGGAGCCCAGACGGTGTAGAACCGCGGACTGTTGAGAGCCTCCGAGAAGTTGCACTTCTTGGCAAGGGCAGTGAACTTGGTCAACTGCGGGTCGTTAGAGATATTCTCCCACAACGTGGTGTTGGCTCCCGGTGTCAGTCCGTCAACAGGTGCCGTATTGTAGTCGGAATAGTCGGTGCAGGATGCTGCAGCAAGCACCAGGCCTGCTGACAGCATCGAGATTCCTATATACTTGTTTAATTTCATAATCATTTACGATTTTCAATTTTCTATTATCAATTGTCCATTATCAATTGCCTTAGTACCAGTCCTCGGTCATGTTCTGACTGTTGACCACATTCAGCGGCACTAGTTCAATGAAGTCGAACGACCAACCCAGGTTAGCATCGTTCACCAGGTTCTTGATGCGCAGCCAGTAGTCCTTGCTCTGGTCAAACTGCTGGGTGGTAATAATACGGCGCAGCATCATGGTACCATAGCCCTGCTCGGAGCGGCAGTTGTTGCCGCCGACAATCTGACTGGCTGCCGAATAGATGTCGTCCTCGCTGTAACTCAACGGGTCGGTCACACTGTTGTTACCGCCGCGTGAGAAAGAAGCAGGAGCATACATATAGCCACGAACATGCATACGCTGTCCGGCCTCAACACCGAAGTCCGACAATTCGTTCTCGTCACGTGTCTGGATGGGCTCATAACCCATCGTAGCATCCTCGTTGGGGTTAGCGCAGGCATCGAAAGGAATGCCGACGGCCACCATATCCGACTGTCTGGGCGAGTTGCCGATGTAGAACTGCATCAGTCCACCACGTGCCATAGGCGGATAGATGATACGCAACTCATACTGGTCTGTAGGAACGTGAGGCAGTTTGATGGCGAAGTCGTAGACATCCCAGCCTTGGAACTGGTCACTGTTGTGAGCACGCCAAGCACCCATCACGTTGAAGCGGAGCAGCGTACCGGGATTGTAGCATACGATATTGTCGAAGAACGTATTCTCGAAAGCGGCACGGTTACCGTCGCCGCCACCATTAAGCGTACTGACCTCGGCAGGAGTGGCAAAGCGCAAACCGTTGTTGACCAACTCATAAAGGAAGGTCGACGAATCCAGACGCAGACGTTCACGGAGGGCATCTCGGGCATTCTGGTCGTATTTCAAGATACCCTTGATACGGTGGATATAGCCGTTCAGGGTCTCCACGCTTCCCTTACGGTTCACGGGGACACCGGCAAACTTCAGTTCATGGTCGCCATCACCGGGCATACCGAAAAGACCGAGTTTGGCCGTCAGCGTGTTATTCGTCAGATAGCGGTTCAGCCACAAATCCTTGGTGCCGCTGCTCTTCTTCGGGCTGGTCTCCCAAACCTTCAGCAGGGTATTTGGCAACAATGTCTCGAAATACTCCTGAGGCTCGTAGCCAAAACAGAAGTTCCACGTTCCGGCAGAATAAGCGGCATCCTCATACACTATTTTATCAATAGGCATACCGGCACGCAGGATGTGATAGGCCACAAACATATTCACCACATTGAAAGGATTGGTATAGTCTGTGCCTGTGCTGATGGTGATATTCTTCTCATTGATATAGTCATACCACTGAGCGCAGTTGCCGTACCACTCTGCACACTTGGCTCTCAGGCTTTCCAGGTCGGTGATGCCCTCTGCCTCAAACACGTCGTCGGTCTCGGCAAAGACCGTCCATTTGACCAGGCACTCCTTGGGGTAATAGAGCGGGTTGCCGTCACGGTCGTTATGCGACTCGAGGCTATAGGTCTTGGCCGTACCGTCGGCATTGACTTTCTTCTCAATCAGCAGACTGTCAGTAAAGCCGGTGGCCTCTAAGGCTGCATAGAAGATACGCAAGTCCTTCTCGCCCTCAACACGCAACTGGTCGTCGGTGGTACGGTCGGAACGCGGGATGACGGTCGAGCAAATATGCAGGATACCGTTGATGGCCTCAATATCGCCCTCGATAATAGCGGCCTCGTTATTTAGACTGGTATAACCAATATACTCCGGATTTTCGGCATCCTCCTCGAACGTGCCTACGGTGATGCTTCTGCCCACCTTCATCGTCGTCCACGTGCCATCACCGACGACATCCACCTGCCTGTGGGCTTCGCCGGAGAGATGATAGCGCGCCAGGTCGTCGCACAGCGAGTCGGACATCAAAGCCACTCGGGCCATCACGTCAAGGTTGTTCCAGTTAGCATCTTCCTTGATACCATTATGCTTTACCTTGGCTTTGGAGATGAGATACGACTCATCCTTATAAAGGCTGTCAATATAAGCGTTGACACCCTCGTTCAACGGGGCGAAACAAGTATATTCACCATAAGTACCCATATACTTGTCGAAGCCGCTCTTCTCGAGAATGAGATAGAAAGCACTCAACTGAGGCCTTTCACGCAACAACTCAGCAATGGTCTTATCGTCAGTAGAGAAAAGGTTAGAACCATCAGGCTCCTCGGTGCAGGATGCGAGGCCTATCATGCCAAGAACCCCCAGCACTAACATCTTTCCCATGTTAAATATCGTCTTATTCATATCTTCGTGATAGTTTGAGATTGTTAAACTTTCGAGGTATTAATACTTGGCAGCAGACTTATAGACAGGATTCTGCACAAGCAGAGGATTCAGTTCAACCTCACTCTGGTTGATAGGCATATAGAGGTAGCGCTCGTCGCGCATCTTGGCCCTCATCGACGCAGGCACAGGATATTTGCTCAGTGCCAAGTCAAAGAAGTCGTTACTATTCGTGATGTAACTCTCGGTCAGTTTCTTCGTCAGGTCAGCCTTGGTCGTGGTATGACGATAGTTATAGCGCATCAGGTCGAACCAGCGCTTGCCTTCGAAGCACAATTCACGGCCACGCTCTGCCAACACCAGTTGCTCCATATTGTCGCGATAGACATTGTACTTCAGCGAGAGACCCGGCTTGCTGGCTTCAGGCAATGCACGGTCGTTGACAAACTGGCAAATATTGAATGCCACCTGATTCAGCGAATCACTGACCGTCGTACCGTCATTGGCATCCTTTGCGGCCTGGACACGCATATTGTAAATCTGCACAAGAGCCTCAGCCTTCATCAGCATGACGTCGGTAAGACGGTAGAAAATCCAGTTCTGGAACACATTACGTGCACTGCGGTTGCCGTCGACAGTACTCACACCGGCGGACTCCTGAGCCACGAACTTGCGGACGGGGAACTGGTCGGCCGTTGCCTTGGCATTATAGACATACTCATAGAGGCGCTGGTCCTTGTCATTGCTCCACATCGTCTTGCCGGAACTGCTGATGGTACCATACGCTGTCGTAGCATTCAGATAGGCCGGTGTTGAAGCGTTGGTGCCGGTATAGCGGAAATACATTGCATCAATACCTGCATTAGCGACATTGCTGTTGCGGAACTGAAGTTCGAAGATGCTCTCATCGGCATTCTGACGTCCGAAGATGTCATAATACATATTGGTACAGTCCGAGAGATAGTACTCCTGCTCGGTGTCAGTATCCCCGAAGCGACGGTTTCTGGGGTCAGCCTCGTAAGCCTCTTTCTTGGCCTTGATCACCTTGTCGCAATAGTCCACACAGGTCTGATAGTCACTCTCACTGCGATTGATGGATGCACGCCAGAGGTAGATATCGGCCAGAATGGCATTGATGCCGTCCTTGTTCAGATAGCCCTTGTCGCGCCAGTCACCATAGGTAGAGCCCGATACGGCCACCTTCTCGGCAGCCACCAGGTCGTCGATACACATGGTCAGCACGGAGTCGGGAGTGTACTGAGGCACATTCAGATTATCACTGCTGTTCAGATAAGCATGGGGCGTCACGGGGATGTCGTGGAACACCCGTGTGAGGTAGAAATAGCAGAAAGCACGCAGAGCCAGGACCTGTGCCCTGTTGGCATCAAAGTCGCCACGGGTATAGTCGGGGTCAAGGGCTATGACACCTTCGCCCTTCTCAAGTACCAGGTTACAATAGTTGATGGCCGAGTAGAAGGGATACCATGAGGTAAAGGCGTTCTCCGTCTCAATGTTCATAGAGTAGATCTGCGACAATGATGTCTTGTAGGCAGAAGTGGCCGGAACCGTCGAGGGAATCGAGAGTTCGTCAGAGCGGAAGTCGCCCCAGACAATCATATTGCGAATGGCAGCCGCATCACGCAACTGAGCATAGGCAGTAGCCACGACAGCCTCCACCTCGCCCTTCTTCTGCCAGAAGTCGTCATCAACAGTCTTGTTGTCGGGCAGGATGACCGTGTCGACACAAGATGTCATCGCGATGCTTGCTAATAAAATCGAAAATATCTTTTTCATAATTATCAGTTGTCTATTATCAATTATCAATTCGTTTAGAAGCCAAAGTTGAGGCTGGCCGTGATAGACTTAGACCTTGGTGTGGTAGCACCGTCTCTTGCCGGTGTGTAAGTACCCGAAGCGATTTCCGGGTCGATACCGGTGTACTTCGTCCAACAGAAGAGGTTGTTCATCGTGACGTAGGCCGAAAGAGAATTCAGACCGATTTTCTTAAGGCTCTTCTTGGGCACGCTATAAGACAACTGAAGGTTGTTCAAGCGCAGGAAAGAGCCATCTTCCACGAAGCGCGAACTAATCTGATAGTTGTAGCCGGCACCATAGAGTGCACGTGGAATGGGTGTCACATCACCATCCTTACGCCAGCGATAGGTCACTGTAGACACCTGGTTCTCGGTGCCATACATGCTTTCCAGACCCATGCGGGCTGTATTGATAATCTTGTTGCCCCAACGATAGTTGAAGCGGGCCACCAGTTTCCAGTTCTCGTACTGGAAGGTCAGGCTGAAACCGCCCTGCATCTTCGGCAGCGAATTGCCCAGATACTTGATGTCCAGTTCGTTGATGTTACCATCGTGGTTCACATCCTCGTAGATGGCATCACCACCCCTGAACTCATACTCTGTATCACCATGATAATAGGCCAGATGCTTGGGCTCGCCGGTATTGGTCATGATGACATGGCCATTCTCATCGGTAGCCACAGGGAAGGTCTTACCCTCGGCCAACTGCTGGTTGATCCAAGCCTCGTAGTTCCATTCGTAGTCTTCGCCATTGGCAACAGCCTGCGACTGCAACTGCAACTGCTTCTTATTATAATTGGCCAGATAATCATAAGAGTACTGGAAGACGCCCAAGTTGTTGAAACCGTAGATGGAGCAAAGGGGGTCGCCCACCACGACGCGGCTCAGGATTGAACCGGCGCCACGGTTACTGGCATTGGGTTTCGAGTTCAGGTTGTCCAGCACGCGCTGGTCCATCTCCAACAGTTTGTTGATGTTCTGTGCCATGTTGAAACTGGCAGAAACAGAGAATTTCTTGTACTGTAGGAACTTGATAGCAGAGATCGACATTTCCCAACCTCTGTTTTCCATTTCACCGACATTACCGAACGAGAGGGTTGTACCGCCGTTCCACGAAGCGGTGGTGGGAATGGGGATTCCCCTCATGATCAGGTCTTTGGTATTCTCCTTATAGAGGTTCAGGTCAATCTGGAACTTATTGTCCAACAAATTGATATTGAAACCGAGGTTCATACCAACCTTCTTCTGAGGACGCAGATCGTCAAGTTTCATACCGCTCATCGTTGTAAAATAAGTCTCGCCATAACGGCCGGCACGCGAAGCGTACTGGTTGAAGTAGTTGTCCACCGACACGTTGCTGCTACCGGTGATACCCCACGAAGCGCGGATGCCGAGCAACGACACCACTTTCTGCAGGGGCTTGAAGAACGACTCGTCGCTGATGTTGTAACGCAACGAAACAGAGGGAGAGTAGAACCAAGGATTCTTCGGACCGAATTTCGAGTTGCCGTCGCCACGCACAGAGAAACTGGCGATGTAGCGCTTCTTATAGGAGAAGTGAGCATTGTAAACCCAGTCCTGCCAAGCCGACTTCGTCGAACTGGGCTGGTTGTCCATACCTACCATGCGGGCATCGATAGTTGCCGACTCAATACCGTTAGGCACGGAGTTCTGGGCAATATACTGATAGGTGTTCTTCTGCGTACCGGCTTCATAGCGAGCCAGCATCGTCAGGAACAAGTCCTCGTTCTTGAAAGCAGGCGTATAAATCAGTTCCAGACGGGAGCCCATCTTAAACTGGTTGGTCTCCGTATTGGTGATGAAGTTGTAATTGCCATCGATATAACTGCCATTGGAGAGGCTACCCGGCATGAAGGTCGGCTTCGAATAGGCATAAATATCGAAGTACACACGACCGTTGAAGGTCAGACGATGCTTGCCGACCTCAGTGCCCAGCAGTTCGTACTTGATATTGAAGTCAGGCACGATGCTGTAGGTCTGTTCCTTCTGCCACGAGTTATTTGCATAGGCGATGGGGTTGCCGATGGCCACGACATCGCGCAGTTTATTAGAGGTATAGTTACCGTCATCAGGTGTCAATTCACGCACGACACCATTCTCCGTGATGGTTCCGCCAATGGGATTCATCAGGAAATATTCACCGGTATTGTTATTAAAGCGGTCGTAACGATAGATGCTGGAGTTAGGAGCCTGAGCCAGAGCCATGGCCAGCAGGTTGTTGTTGGAACCGGAGTTCTTACTACTGCCATAGGTATAGTTCTTCAGGTTATCTGTATAGGTCAACGCGAAGTTGGTAGAGAAACGGATACGGTCACTGACGTTATAGTCCAACACCAGACGTGTGGTCAGACGATCCAGACGCTGCTTGATGATGGTACCGGTCTGGTGGTTGTAACTACCGGAGATACGGAACTGAGCCTTCTGGCCACCACCGGAAATATTGAAGTTGGCCTCGTGCTGCTCACCAAACTGCTTGACAGCATCCACCCAATCGGTATTCTTATTCCAGTTATTGGCCTCTGCCCACTCTTCGGGTGTACGATAGTTAATCTCATTAATGGTACGCGTTGCATCGGGATCCTGCGCCTGATTGAAGAACTCCTCCTTCAGCATCATGGTGTAGTTGTCACCGTTCAGCAGGTCGTAGCCGGCCGGCATCCAGGTACCGGTAAACTTATAGCCAAGGGTCACCTTGGGTTTGCCGCGCACACCACGCTTGGTGGTAATCTGGATGACACCGTTAGCACCTTGCGAACCCCAGATAGCCGTTGCGGCAGCATCCTTGAGCACTTCGATGTTGGCGATATCGTCCACACTGACGGCCAGCATCGACGAGAACTTCTCTTCGTCCATGTTCTCCGGATCGAAGTCGGCAGCATCATACTCAAAGATCTTGTCGTCGACGACAATCAGCGGCTCGGCACTACCATTCAGGGTAGAGACACCACGCAGGCGCATCGACGTACCGGCGCCGAGGTTACCCGAGTTAGACACGATATCCAGACCGGCAATCTCACCCTGCAGAGCCTCGTCGGCAGAGGTGAAGGCCATACCTTCCACATCGGCCATGTTCATGGTCTGCGAAGATACGGAAATCTCGCGCTTGTCGATATTCAGACCGCCACTGTTAGTGCGGCGTCCCTTTACGGTCACCTCGCTCAGCGTAGTCTTCGAGTCGTCCAACCTCACCTTGAAAGTTTTCTGACTACCAATCGTCATCACCTTATCTTTACTGCCTACGTAGGAGACGACGAGTTTGTTCTTCGTGTTAGAGACCTTCATAGAGAAGTTACCCATCATATCAGTCTGAGTAGCGTTGACGATACGGTTGTTACCGTCACGCTCCGTCACGTTGGCAAACATGACCGGTCCCATGGAATCTTCCACCGAACCCGATATGACAGTTCCCTGTGCCATCATCACCTGGGCGACGAAGGCAAACAGGAGCGTCAATAGGATTTTTGATTTTGACATAAGTATCTTCATTCTTAATTCTTAATTCTTAATTCTAATACTGGCCGTTCTGGTTATAGCACAACGGCTTAGTGATGCCATGAACAACCACGAATGACGAAGACTCAATAGTCTTGTAATTGGCATTGGTCTTGTGAGGAGCCGTTGTGATGTCGCGTGCAAGGAGATTTGCCGTCTCGGAAGACGCGTTGATCGTCACCACAGCACCAGAGGCGTCCTTCACCTTGAGTTGATTATTACCGCCGGTGACTGTCAGGGTCTGGGCAATACCCAGAGGAGTCGAACTGAACGTAGAGAACGAGGGTTCCGGTGATGTCAGGCCTGTGTTCGGGTCGTAGTTCTTGAAGTAGCGGTCAGCGAAGAGCGAACTGTTCTGAGAGTGATAGCGCACAAAGCGTGCCATCTTCTCTACCATCGTCCTCACTGCATTTTTGGCTTCCGAAATATCGGCAAAGCCATAACGGGCAGCCACCTCGTCCCAGTTGTTCTCACTATTCTTGACAATAAACATCACGTCCTTGCACCTGGGCAGACCCTTGCTCTGGGCCTCGATCATTGCCTCGTATGTCGGAGCGTAGATGGTGTAGTTGTAAGCACTGAACATACCCCAGTTGTCGTTGGTGTCAAAGATGCGATAGGGCTTCAACTTGCCTTCGATGTTTTCATCTTTTGCACCGGTGAGTATGCCGGCAAAACTGTATATTTCCTCATCGCCAAGCACCATGCAGAAGTTCAGGAAGTGGTCGTTCTCCGGAGCCGTCGCATCATTATCGTAGTCGGCATCGGGATCATTGAACTCTTTACGCTCCTCCAGCGTCTTCATCACGCTTCTGACAGTGGGCTGCAGAGGGTAATTCAAACGATAGACAGTACCATTCTCAATCTTGGCGTCAGCACTGTTTTCGTCGAAGGTCTCGGTGATGGTCGACCACTGCGAGGGGTCTGACAACTGCAGGCCACCGGCCACCTTGTCGCCATCGACGACAATGGCACCGCCGTGCTTTGTCTTATAATAGCGGTTGCCATAGAGGCCATACTGTGGATTGCCCTTACCGGTTTCGGTAGAGTCTGCCAGCACAATGGTGCAGTAGTCAAGCAAATCCTTGATCTGGGAATTGAAATAGCCTGTTTCGATATTGACATCCTCGGCACCGGCATCTTCCACGTAAGAACTCAGTTCATTGTAGGGTCCTGACTGGTAGATGTAACGCTTGACAAGGATGTGGAACGAGCCCGTGGCTGTCGGGTCGAAGCGGAAACGCAATCCTTTCAGTCCATCCTCATCTTTTACTGATGTGGGGTCGATGACGATGAACTGGGTCTCGTTGTCTGTCGGCACAAAGACGCCGTAGCGTGCTTTCATGGAGAGCAGATAGTAGTACATGTCGGCACCGAGTTTTGAGGGGGTACCTGCCGTGACCTGGTGGTCGTTGAGCATTTCGCCCATGGTGCGCATGTCGTTATACACCGAAGCAGGACCGAGCACAGAATTATACAGTTTCGGACCGAACAGTTTATTCATCTTATAAATGACACCATTGTTGGCAATCGTGACATCGTAGTTACCATCGTCTTTCTTGACAAGGTCATTCTTCGTTACGTCAAGGAATTCGAAGGCATCGTTCTGCACCGTTGAGAAATTGCTGGGCACCGTCTTGGTCAGATAGGGCTTCATCACATTGTTCAGCACACTGGCGAAGACCGACGGGTCGTTGTTGTACACAGCATCGAAGTGTGCATCGAGGTTGTCGGCAGTGATGGGGAGTGAGGGGACGCCCAGGTTCTTCAGTATATAGGCACCCTCGCCGAGGAAATAGTCTTCCATAGCCTTATCATTGGGGGCCAGGAAAGCAGCAATCTCAGCATCGTTGTCGCTGGAACCGCCAATCAAAGTGGGATTATAATAGTTCCAACCCGGGTCGAAGTTCAGCAGTCGGTTGTCGGCCACTGTCACACCACGTGACGGCTGGGCTGCCTTTGCACGGTGCGAGTTCTTGCTGAGGTAGCGGATGGCAAAGACGGTATCGGTGGCACCGCTTGCCGAGTCCTTGTATTGCTGGGTCAGCGTCATATCGGGATCGGGGAAGGCATAATAGTCCAGCAGACGCGAGATATAGTGGAAGTCGCTATTACTGCGGAGGATCTGTGACATATTGCCGGGGTTGACAAGCACCTCGTCCAACTGGTGGATATAGCCATTCTGGCAGACCACATCGCCCTTAATCACTTTACGGTCGAAGATGTAGGCATCGCCATCGACGTATTCATGACCGGTCAGCACCTTGAAGTCACTGTCATCGCCCGTCACGGTCATATTATTGACCAGCATGTATTCACCCGTGAAATGCACCATCGGGGCCACTGTATTATCAAACACAGCCAGCATCGAATTGCGGCCTTCCGTCTTGAAGCGCGAGAAATACTTGTTGTTGGCAGGCATATCCTCAGCGAGGAACGGCGTCACCGAGTAGTAGAGACTCATATTGGTGGCGTGCTTCACATTCTCGCCCTGCAACATATTGCCGGCAGCATTCTGCTTGTTCGACAATGTACCGATCAGGATGGCGTTGTCAAGCATCGAAGAGAACAGCAACTCCGCCTTCTGGGCATGGGTCAATTGTTCATAACTGCTGACGCCGAACTTATTGTTCCCGCCTGCAAAGAATCTCTCGAAAGCCTCATCGTTGGCCGGGAAGATGGTCTTACTACCAGTTTTGCCAAGCACCTCAGCATACCCCAGGTCGTTGACCAACCGGCAATACGTGTTGAACGTACCCTGGAGTTCTTTAGGTGACTGAAGCTCTTTGTAGATACTCTCGCCAAGCCATGATGGCAATTCTCCCTC
>AUXO014083359.1_pt1 | contig 12907 bp, 10 predicted proteins | sample 768731 | NCBI WGS metagenome assembly AUXO01 (sample SAMN02715735, study PRJNA202380) | gut metagenome | biome: sheep rumen | host: Ovis aries | place: New Zealand: Palmerston North
TGTCATTTTTTGTTTCTGTTCTGACAGAATTCTGAAACCGTTCACTGCCTTGACTTATCTGTCGAAACATGGTATAATAAAGAAAAAATATCAGTATTTCTCAATTTAAAAAATAATCAGGTGGGATGAAATGAAAAAATATATAACCTGTATTTTGCTGTCTGTATTGTTTTTGCTTTGCACAGCATGTCAGAAAGAAGAGAAAACGCTGCATTATCTGGAATCTGCGGACGGTGCTGCTGTGGAAATCCGTAATTCTTACTATACACTCCGGGAACGTTTTCCGGAATTGTATCAGCAGCTTTATTTTACGATTGACCTTCCGGAGACAGCAGAACTTTATGACAGCGGCAAAAGTGACGGTGTTGTCAGATTTTCCGACAGCTCCGGAAAAAATTTAATCACTCTGGAAACTAGATTCAAAGAACAGCCGGAACGCTGTTATCAGCAGTATCTGCACAATATCTGTACAAATCTTTCAAAATTGGAAAGTTTCCATGAATATGAAGAAACTTTTACAGTGAATGGCTATTCTGCAAGGCGGATTGATTTCCGGCAGGACACCGGAGAAGAAATGCATCTTGTCAGCTACTGGTTTATCACAGTCCCGGAATCTCCCGAAACAGCAACTTATTATCATCAGAGCGGTATCTGTATTGTTTCTGTGGAGTCTGTTGCAGAAAATATAGAACCAATGCTCAGAATTCTCAATACTTTCAGAATGCGGGGGGATTGACATGACAGATATCAGAAAATCCGTAATAATTGCCATCATTCTGACAGTTTCCTGTCTGGTGCTGTCCTGTGTGATTTTTTTTAGCTATCATGCAATTTATCATTATCAGGTTATGGATGTTTCGCAGGTAAGCCGTTATCTGGGGGATATGAATGCAGATTTTAAAATTACATGGGATGATGTTTCAGCCATACAGAAACTATATCAGAATCAGGCATCTTATACCCAGTCAGATTTGGAATGTGCCGACCTGAACGGGGACGGCGTGATTGATAACGAAGATACTGCCTTACTTCTGCTGTATCTGTCCGAACATGATACATGGACACTCAGAGGACTGGAAAATTATTGCCGTCAAAAACACGGCAGTCAGGGGTGAATTATGAAAGCTTATCTCAAAAAAATCATGTTTCTTCTGCCGCTGTGCCTGCTGCTGACAGGCTGTACACAGGAAAGCAGTGCGGAATCCTATTCATTGCATACAATTGATGAAACTGCTGACGTTTCATGGTTTCTGCATCCGGAAGAAATGATACGGGAAACGGAAGACTTAAAAACAAAATATGATTATGATACTATCGTGACAGATAATCAGGGCAATGTACTTTCGGAACTCCGTGACGGAACATGGCATGTTTCCGAAGAAGGCGAAATGATTTACGGTCTGATTTCCGAAATTACCAGCAACGGGATTGTAGGTCCTAATATCAGCTATGCAATTGATATTGATACAGACCTGACAGAAGAATGTCTTGACATTCTGAAAGAAAATAATCTCAGTGGCTGTGTGATTGTCAGCGATATGCATGGAAAAATTCAGGCAATTGCAGATTATACCAATGAGCTGGAATATTATGCTGACGGAGATTTCAAAATCAGCGAAGACCATGAACAATTTGACTTGCTTCTGGAACAGGATGCATCTGGTCAGAATTATATTCTGCATCATGCCTCTGGTGCAGAAGATGAAACCATTCCCGCCGAAGATATGTATATTGGTCACAACGGCAGAACCTATCATTCCAGTGGTGTCTATTTCGGCAGTACAGCCAAACTAATGTCAAGCATTGTTCTGCTGGATACGGGTATGAGCTTTACGGATACTTCCTATTATGACGAAGGTGTCCTGAATTATGGTTATCATAAAAATATCTTTAATCATAACTATCCGAACAGTATGTATCCGACAAATCATAATATGCGCACTTCTCTGATTAATTCTTATAATACTTTTTTTTCTGCCGGTTATGCAGGCATTCTCAAAGGTGGCGGTTATTATCATGAATACGGACTCCGCTGGGAAGAAGGATTTGAGAAAATTGACGGTGAAAACGGCTTCCGGACAATCTGTAAAATCATGAACAAATATTTCGGCTTTAATTCGTTCGGCTCACAGAATGCCGGGTATCTTTATCCATGTGACTGGATGGATTTGCGTCAGCCGTCTTTAAAAACGATTGACACTGCAAGAGAAAACGAAAAAGACAGAGAATTCCTGATTGCCCGTATGGCGATTGGCATGTGCAGTGACGGACAGGTGATTGACGGCAAGGCAACCGGAAATTATTTTGATGCTTCTCCACTGTTTTTGAATGCTGTTACCAGTGCCGTGGCAACAGGTGATATGTACCGCTTTACTATCAAAAGCGACAGCCTTCCGGCAAAACTCAGCGAAATGGAATATGATGATTCTGAATCTTCCGATTCTTCTGAACCTTCTGAAATTCCTGAAGAATCAGAAATCTTTGAAGAAAATACCAGAACACCCATACAGACAATTCCGCTCGCCTACAGAGAAGCTCTCTGGGAAGGCATGAAAAATATTATGCCATATACTTATGACGGTTATACTGCTTATGTCAAGACAGGTACAGCAGATGACGGCGATGTGTTCCGGCGGTTTCTGCTGACCGGATTTGTGACCAAAGACGAAGAACCAAATGATATTAAATCTCCCGAAGGATGGGCTGTCACGCTCTATATTCATAACGGCACAGAACTGGATTCTGAATTTGCTTCCGGATATTCCAGCGTTTATAAGCAGATTCTCCGGTGTGTGATTGGAGGTGCAGAACATGACGATTAGTATTCTGATTCTGCTGCTGTGCCTGTGTGTGGCAATGTCATGGACATTCACACTTATCAGCTCTGAAAAAACTGTCAGGCTGATGCCGTTTCTGTGTGTAACGGAAATTCTGCTTTCGGCAGCACTTCTGATACTCTCTTTCTTTTATCAGAAAATGATAGTTTCTGTTCTGCTGACAGCAGTCTTTCTCTGTTATCTGGTATATCTGGTCTTTCATAAAGAAGCGGAATTTCAGCCGGATAAAAAACTGCTTGTCTTTTCATGGCAGAAGTTCGGAAAATTTACCTGTGAACTGAAAGAAATCTATGCTTCTCCGGAAGCGTTTCCCAGAAAAAAAGACATTCATGCCTACCGTACACCGGATAATTTTATCATGCTCCGTTGTCCGGAAAGCGAAAAAGAATATTTCGCCTATCAGTTTACAAATTATCATTATATGCTTGACGGCAAAAAACATAACTGCCTTGTTATCAGCACGGCAGATGTCAAAAAACTGCGTTTGTCGGCATATCACAGAAAGCGTTTCTTTCCGTATGCGGAACATCTGCTGTTTGCCGGACTGATGACGTTTCTTGCTGTGCCGATGCTGTTTATTTCCGTGATGCGGCAGTCTTCCGGCAATCTGGAAGATTTTATCAAGTATCGCACAGAAACCGGAATCACAGCAGTTTCAGAATCTTCTGCCGAAACATATCAGTATGACAATTCCCTGATGCTGATTCTCGGCAAATCCGGAAATGAAATCACTTCTGCAAAATTGCTTTCCCTGAATACCAGAGAATCAGAATTAGATATTATTACATTGAATTCCCGTCTGATGACAGGTAGCAAAAATTATGCTATGCTGAAAGAAATTCTCAATACTGAAGATTTCAGCAGAATCAAAACAGAAATGCAGAATCTGTTCGGCATTGTACTGAATCAGATTGCTGTTATGGAAAATGACAGGCTGCTTGCTTCCGTTCCGGCGGAAAAAACAGTATTTCTTACTGTTTTGCCGGAACAGCTTGCTGTTCTGGAAAGTGGTGTCAGCTTCCGGGAAAATGGCAGATATTCCTTTCAGGAAGCCAAAATGCTGCTTGATGGTCTGGAACAGTATCTCGTCAGTGAAAAATATGATTATAAAATTCTGTCAGAAAATGACCTCGCTGTGATGCAGAATGAATTTCTGCTTGCACTGTTTGGTTCTGCTGTTCAGCAGACTGCTGCGGAAGCTGACGGAAAACTTGTCCGTACGACAATGACCGCTGCTGAAATCCGGCGGCTTTATGATACTGTCAGTATTGCAGAATCCAGATACCAGAAATGCTTTCAGCAGAAAGAACACAGCCTTGTGCTGCCATCTGTCGATGACTGCATAAAACTTGATTCCGGCACGCTGTATGCTTCTGATGCAGTCCTGCGCTACCGGATGATACAGGCATTATATTATTAAGGGGGCGGAAAAATGCAAAAATTCAGAAATCTGTTTCTGCCGGAGCTGCTGTTGCTGATTACAGTTTCACCATTATTATTCAGTTCCGGGAATACTGTCGGCTATAGAACAGGCTTGTTCCTGATTTATATGTTGTTCCTGCTGCTGATGTGTCTGGTGAAAGCCTGTTTGTTTCAGCGGCTACTGGCAACAGAAACAACATATACCAGACAATGCAGCTTTATTACCTGTCTGATTCTGATGATGAATATCGGCTGTTTTATGAATCTGTATATTGTCGGCTTTCAGACGGAAAAATCCGGTGCAATTGCAGAATATATCCTTAGCCTGATGAAACCTGCGGTGCTTCTGGGAAGTATTTTTCTCATGCTGTACTATGCACTGAAAGAATTTTACCGCCGTTCAAAATATCTGCTGATTTCACTGGGGGTCATGCTGGCGAATTTCATCACCATCAGCGGACTGAATCCGAAACGGTTTCTGACAGCGGCACTGGAATCTGTCGGCATTATCGGATTATTGGCAATTGTTACGCTGATTCTGCCGTTTCATAATAAAGATGCCGAAACTGTCCGCTACTGGTGCGGCAGACTGGCACACGGCAGAATAATTCTGTTTCTGTTTTATATTGTCCTGAATATCGTGTTTTTCGGACTTTTCCGTGGTTGGCTGAATGCTCATCTTTCTATCAGAGTCGCTTTTGTAGAGATAGATAAATTATTGTTTTTTCTTGGCTTTTACTGTCTGATGCTCTGGAATGATAAAAAAAGAAAAAATCATTCTCAGCTTTATGTAAAATACTGGGAACTGGCAATATTATTCATCAGTCTGATGACAGGACTATTTCTGCTTGGCGAACATGGTACAATGATTGTTATGCTTCTGACATTGATTCTGATGCTATTTCTGCTCTACAGTACAAAGGCGGGCAGTATTATGTTGGGTGTGACAGTGGCAGCATATGGCGGATTATGGATTTTGAACCAGTTTATCTCAGAAGATTTTCTGGACAGATTATTTAATCTCCAGAGTTACCGGCAGATTCGTGATGTAAATCAGGTCATTCTGGAAAGCAGTGCAGGCATGAGTACAACACCCTATGCAGTGGATATGGTCGGCACACTTTATACCAGAATTGAGGATTTTTCATATCTGAATCTGATTTCCGTTTTCGGCAGATGGGCAGCCGCTGCACTGATCTCCATTTATCTGGCAGTACCGCTGATTTCATGTATTTATCTGCATAATTACAAGCTGAAAAACCGCCGGAAAGTCAGTTCCTCCCTGTTTACCCTTTCAGAACTTTCCTGTCTGCTGTTGTTTTCTTCCGGCGTGGTACATGTCATGTCAAATTTCGGCTTGATTTTCTTTACTGGTGTGACATTGCCTTTCATCAGCAACGGCTTTATGAATATTATTGTTATGCTGGTTCTGCTGATTCCGGTGATTTTCTGTCTGAGGGAGGCGAGTTTTCATGATGCGTAAACAGGAATCTGAAATCCGGCTGCATAAGCCGAAAAATAAAGTCTTTATGATAGTGCTTTTGCTGATATTTCTGTTTATTCTGGGAAGTACATTGTTTTATGATATTTTTTATGGATTTTTCACATCACGGTATCAGACAAGCAAAACTGTGCAGGAACAGACAAAAAGTGATTTCGCTCTGAAATATTATGGCTATGACCTGACCGCAAATGCAAGACAGAATCTTTCAGAAGAATTTGACAGTTATAATATCAAATATACAGATTATAATTTCTATGCGCCAAGAGGCGTACTGCTTGACAGAAACGGAAAAGTGCTGTATTCTTCGGAAACGCTTCCTGTCCGCTGGCAGACGTTCTATGAAGAAAGTAAAAACCGTGTGTGCAGATACCTTTACGGCGACCTGAACGGTGTGGACGGTATTGCACCCCTGATGCGTGCTGTGCCGAACAAAAATCCGGATACCCGTGCCGATGCTCTTCCGGATTTTCCGGAAGGCTATGACATTCAGTTATTTCTGAATCCAGAACTCGAAATGCAAATTTATGACCTGCTGAAATTAAATCAGATTAAAGGCGGATGTATCATACAGGACGTGCCTACCGGACAGATTGAAGTCATGACGGCGACAAGTATCACCAGTACAGAAAGCGAAAAAAGCGGTCTGACCCAGCTGGAAGCCTGCCTGAATTCTGATTTTCTCTATGACAGCATTCAAACCTTGACACCAGAAGAGCAGGAACAGGCAAAAAATTTCTTCGACTATCAAGTCAGAACCGCAGAAGTCAGAAATCCTTTGACTGAACCAGATAAGCCAGAAGAAAAAATTACAAAATATTGTTTCCTGACAGATTTTGACCTGATTCTGGAACGACCTGATAATATGAAAGAAACAGACATTTCTGAAATCAGTCCGCTGCATCTCAACAGCATAACACAAAGACTCTTTGCTGATGAATCCCGTGTGCCTGTTCTGATACAGAACGTACTTGACAAACAGGGAAATCCTGTACAGATACTTCCGGAATATCCGGTTTCAAAACTTGATATGCCGGCTCTGCAAAAAAAACTGAAAGCCTGCTATGAAAGCTATCATTCCGAGAATGATAAGAATTATCAGATTTCTGTCATGCGCTATGAATCCGGAAATTATGCAGATTTTCGTTATCTGACAGGTATCATCGCCAAAAAAGACGGCTCTGTGCAGAAAGCCTTTACCCTCTACAGCAAAAGTGAAAAAATTCTGCATTTTATCGACAGTCTTGTATATTTCATTGATGAAATCAATCAGCCTGAAGGAGGTGTGCCGCTTGAAACAGAATCCGCTGCTGAAGGGGAATAAAGCCGCCGGAATTGTACTGCTGATGCATGGTGCTGTAATTCTGCTGTTTGCACTTTATACATTTTTTATTAAGTTTCCGGTTTTCCTCTGGGATGACGGCTTTTTCCTGAATACAAAATTTATAGATTCCACAAAAGCTTTTCTGATTTCCACACTGGAAATCTGGTTCGGCATTCCAATATTGCTTGGTATTCTGAATGCTGCGGCTGTAAAGCATATCAGCCTGAAATATCTTGCGTATATTGAAACTATCCGGAATACCTGCGGCAGAGCAGGACAATATTTCCGGGAACACTACCCCGAACAGATGGAGACTATTGCAAAAACAACTTATTTTTCCGGCAGAATTGAATTATTGCAAAAAGATGCACAGACACTTGAACCGGAAAAATTAACGGCTGTTTTCCGTAATCTGCGCCGCTGCCGGGATATGGAACGGGAATTTCATGAACTTGTCAGAAGATGCGAAAATTCCCAGAAATCCTATGACGAACAGGCTCTTGTACAGAATCTGCAAGCCGAATTCCGGAATTATCTGAGCTATTCTGCGGTTCTGCTGAATCAGTACTATCCGGAACAGATGCAGAATGCGTTCTCGCATGTAGAACAATATCTTTCTGCGGACAAGCCGGAACAACTGTTCCGGGAAAAAGGATATGCTTCTGATACGCTGTATCTGCTTTCAGAATTATATGCCCCGCTGGAAACACTGGCACAGGATTTGCAGATTATCGCTGATTATGTTGTAAATTCCTGTCAGATAATTCTGGAAAAAAACAGTGCTTCCGAGATGGAAGCTGTGCCGCTTCCCGGAGAAATTTCCGCCCAGTTGCAGGAAGCACAGCAGATGCTGAAAAAACTTCCTTCCGGAGATGTACTTCTGGAATTATCCGGTAAGAAAGATAAAAAATCACAGAAAAAATATGCTGCCTATGCCGAACGCTTTCAGGATTATCAGGAATCAGCGGCACTTTGTGACAAATGTGTTTCTCTTTTCTATGAAGTCATTGCAGATACAGAACACTGGCTTCTGGAACAGCTTCTCTCACATTATCACATTGTCCAGAATGCCTACAGAATGTGGCTGCCAGAAGATTCGCCGTTTTATGAAGAATACCATCAGGCATATGATGCCCTGAAAACTTTGGCAGATTCCGGAGAGTATACATGGCATTTATATTATCTGCATATTTTTTCTGAAACCCAGCACCGCCGCTGTGATGTCTCCCTGAGCAGCCATGATGTGCAGAATCTCCAGTGCCGTCTGGATGCTGTGAAATCCTGTGCCGAAATGATTAACCAGACATGCAGAAAGGATGAGGTTGTTTCATGAATATCCATGAAGATTTAAAACAGATAGATACTTCTGTCAGCAATTTTCACCGTCATGATGAAGTAGATGCCTATCGTATTGTAGAACCAACAGAAACACTGCTCCGGCAGACCTGCACACGAATGACAGCACTCCAGTCCGGCAAAGCACAAAACTGCTATGATTCTGATTTGTTTCCACAAATCCAGAAATTTACAGCTGCGTTACATGCTTACTGTGACAATCAGGATTTTCAGGCTCTGCGCCGTGCTATGAAACAGGTACAGGAATCTGTAAAAGAATTTAATCAAAGTGTAGATTATCTGATTCGTACCGGACTGGTTAGTCAGCAGAATGTGATTATTATCCCCCAGAATCAGCAAAATCCTGCAAATGTGCCGCCTCTGCGCCGGAAACAGCAGTCTGCTGATGCACAAAAAAAACAAAAGCCTCCTGCGGCTTCTGCACCACCAAGACCCCGCCCCGTTCCGGTCAGAAAATCATTCGATGAAAAATATTTTTCTGAAAAAAATGCACAGACTCTGTTAAATAAAAATATCGAACTGGTAATTAAAATCACTGCCATAGAACCCGAAGCAGAAAGCATTGTCGTACAGTATTATCTTGCAAATAAAAATGCATTCCGCCGAAAAGATACTTATCCGAATTTCTGGTGCAGATTATTGCGGAAAAATAAAATTATTTCCTATCAGCAGACATTCCGTGTTTCGGACTGGAAACCGCTGTTTCTGGAAAAAAATCTTTCAGAAGAATATCTCAGCCTCTCCAAGAATATTTTTGGTGTTCCGCATGAAGGCAATCTTCAGGATGACGGACTTGTGCTGAAACTTCGCAGGGACAGTCTGCTTATCAGCTTCAAAACTTACGGCGAACGTGCTTCCAAGTCTCTGGAATCAGAATTTTCCGGACAGACACAGCAGACGGTTGAACTGCTCCGGAAAGATTTTACAGAAAAAAATGAAAAAGATGTGTTTCATTATCAGGATACTATCAGTTTCTATCACCAGTTCAATCATGTGCATTCGGAATGGAATCAAAAAGAAGTGCTTGTGAAAATGAAAATTGACATGAAACTGAAATAATTCGGATATACAAGAAAGGATTCAAAACATGATTAACAAATGTGTCTGCATTCACTGCCTGAAAGATGTCGGCAGTCCTCGTTTTCTGATACCGGCAAATTTTGAGTCACTCAATGCCAGTCATTTTGAATGCTCGCCGGATATTATCGGTCTGGACAGCCAGAAAACGGACAGCATTATGAAAACTAAACTGAATTATTACGGCATTTCTCTGCTAGAAGAAGAAGCTCCTCGCCTGAGCTGTGATGCTTCTGAAAAAACACTTTCGCTGAAAAGCGGTCTGAAAATTATCGTCAAGCCTGTGGAAACGCTGATGGAAGAATATCCGGACAGTGTCAGAGAACTGGAAAATGCTGCTACTATTGACGGAAAGGCTTTATTTATCTATCAGCCATTCAAACCCATGACGGCAACAGAACTGGTTTGTGACAGTTGTCATCTGATATTGTCCGCCCGGAATGTTGCACGGACAACTGTCGGAAATGAAACTGTCTGGGAAACGCTGGACGAGGCGCAGAAAAGTAATTTTACAGTTTCGCTGATTGCCGGAAGCAAAGCCGGAAAAACAAATCTGCTGCTTGCTATGCGAAAACCTGAAAACCGGGTGCATCTCAAACTCATGACGGAAGAACCATTTATTGAAAATCATTTTACCCGTGCCGAAGAAGCACTCAATGAAGGCAATGTTCCGGAAACAACACTTTCTCCGCAGCCGCCGATTACGTTCCGGACTGACCATAATCAGGATATTAATATTATTGATACCAGAGGTGAGGAAACAAAGGAAATCCGCATTGACCGTGCTGTCTGGTCAGATATGCTGATTGTGCTGCTGGATATTGCCTCTGTCTATGAAGCGGATAACGAAGACGAAAATGCTGCCGGTCTGAAACGGCTGAAACAATATCTGAACGATTTGGAACGGCACTGTCGTACCAGAAGTGAGAAAAAACCAATTATTCTTTGCTTTACCAAATGTGACCTCTATCCTGATACGGCAGATAATATTATGCTTTATGCGCCGGACGGCAAAGCAGAAAATTATGACCCCGAAAAACTGCGTGTTATCCGGAATTATCATTTCATGGACAATACAGAATTCATGATTCATGCACTCTGTGAGGAACTCAGCAGCAGAATGAAACGGAAAAATCAGCCCGTTTATCGTGCAATCTACAGAACGATTCAGGATATTATTGCATATTGCAACCAGATTTCCGGTCAGAAAGTAGATATCATGTGTATTGCACCTTTAGGAACTCCGGCAGAAAACGGCAGAATTAATGCAGAATTATACAAACCAAGACATGTTGACAGTTTGCTGCACAGAATTGTGCAGTATGCAGCGGAGGCAGAATCATGATTTATACTTATACCGTATTCCGGGCGCAGGACGGCTATGCATGGGATGAACAAGCTCCGGACAGCTTCTCGGAAATTACCGCATTATTACAGCAGTGCGAAAGCATTTCGCATGTTTATTATATTTTTCACAGAGGAAATGTGCTGCGTGTTCAGAAAGCCGAAAGCCCTCAGGTCAAAGAAAGACCGTTCTTTGTCTATACTGTGGATGACTTCCGGAATGAAGACGGCGTTTTCTGTTCAGATACCAGAAATAAGACATGGCATCAGGTAATTGAAAATTTTCTGACCGAAACAGCACCGTTTTATCTGGTAGAATGCACAGAAGAACAGATTCCCGGTATTCTCCAGAGTTTTGCACGGCATTTGCCTGAAAAGCTGACTTCTGGTCTGCTGATTGATGAAGATACCAGAAAAAATTACAGATTTTTTAATACCAGTCATGAAAAAATTATCCGTGATACGGAAACGCTGCGCTTTGCCCGGAAATTGCCGATTTTTACAGAGTATAACCGCCTGTTCCGTGCGCTGTGCTTCCGGTATGGTGCGCCGACATGCAGCATGTTGCAGTTTGTCGCCATGCTCGCCGGAAATCTTCCGGCAGAAGCGTCCGGCGATATGAATACATTCCGGAAAAAATATGAAAAATATTTTGATGACTGCATGATTCAGAAATCTGTAGAATATTTGCTGCTCTCAGTTGATGAAGATTTTATAGAAGAAGCAAAAAATAAGTTGGATTCCAGTATTTCGCTTGGATTCGGCATTGACAGTGAATTTGTCCGCTGCCTGACAGCGTGGTATCTTTCCCGGTATGGTATTCATGAAATACAGGAACTCCGGCTGTTTCTGCATCTGTTTTCCTGTTACGGACTGCCTTCTGCAATGCTGCTGCCTATGCTTGAACAGTGGCAGAAAGAATATCAGCATTCTGCTGAACCGCCATTCTTAAAAAAAACAGAAGTTCTGACTTATTCTGAATTCGTCCGGGCTGTGAAAGAAAATCAGGGCAGCTATTTTATCACAGAAGATATTTCTTATCAAAATATAGACGATATTTATGCTTATATTCAGAAAAAAGAAATCCCTGTGCAGATTCTTGAAAATCTTTTTCAGGAAAATAAAAAAGATAAAAAAATTGCAGACTTACTGGAATTTCTTTCATGGCAGGCACACCCCGACAAAAAAATAAAACATCCTGAAAAAAATCTGCTTCCTGCTGCGCTTTTCTGGAGTGAACTGGTCAGCGAACAGGAACTGAAAGATTTTTATGCTTCAGATACGCTTGCTGAACAAATGAAAAAAGAAGCCTATCAAATCCGGATTCCCGTCAGACTTCAAAATCAACCGGAAGTCAGCCGGAATCTTTTGCTTGCAGAAAAACTTTCTGCAAAATATCGCCTGAATACACTGTTTCAGAAAGGCAAACTCGGAAAAACGGAAAAAACAGTACTTGCAGTTTCCGGCATTGCCTTTCTGCTGATGCTGATTTCGTGTATCCGGCTGATTTTGGTGATGCTTTATGAATGTTAAAAAATATGCATGTGTGCTGCTCTGCCTGCTGCTGACAGGCTGCGGCAATACTGTTTCAGATGCTGACCACCTCCGGGCGCAGAGATATTATCAGTATCTGCCAGTCTGCCAGAAAATTTCAGCCGGTGCAGAAATTACAGACGAACAACTTGAAATGCTGGATTCTGCTTTTCAGCTGCGCCGTGAAAATTATGAACAGACAATGTATCATATTGTTGGTGATAATTCCTATATGAATCCGATTTTTTACCTGACAGATGAAAAACTGGTAACCCTCCGGAATTATTCGCCCATGGCTTCTGTATTGTATCAGCATAAGGACGAAATTGCTATGAATCCGATTTTGCTGATGCGGCAGGTACTGGAAGGCGATAACAATCCGGAAACGGATTATGACAACTATACTGAACAGATTGCAAGAACTGTAAAATCAGAATATAAAGAAATCATTCAGGAAGAATGGAAATCTCCCCAGACAATTTATACAAGTTCTACTGAAATGCTGATTAAAAG
>AUXO015954830.1_pt1 | contig 12907 bp, 9 predicted proteins | sample 768731 | NCBI WGS metagenome assembly AUXO01 (sample SAMN02715735, study PRJNA202380) | gut metagenome | biome: sheep rumen | host: Ovis aries | place: New Zealand: Palmerston North
TTGGAAGTATCGCAAAGTTCTGTCGCTCAGGCTTTGGCAGCAGACTATTTCTGCATATATTATGTCAATACAGGTAATAATAAATTTATCGAATATTTTTCCTCCGAGGAGTATAGTGCTTTCGGATTGCCGAAAACAGGAGATGACTTCATCTCTTTTTCCAGAAAGAATTTTGATCAGCTGATTTATCAGGATGATCGTGAACTGTTTCTTGATACCTTTACAAAAGAAAATATTATTGAAACTTTGGATAAGCATGCTACCTTCACGATGACTTTTCGCATGCTTTTTCATCAAATCCCTACGTATGTGCATTTGAAAGTAACAAGAATGATTGAAAAAGAAGGCAGACACGTAGTCATCGGTATCAGCAGTGTAGATGAGCAGATGAAAACAAAAAAAGCTTTTGAAAAGGCACATCATGCAAGCATAACCTATTCACGCATTGCGCAGGCACTTGCTGAAGATTATTTCAGTATCTATTATGTGGATATGACCACAGACCGCTTTATTGAATACAGCAGTGATGACGATTATAAGAAACTCGGAATAGAAAAAGAAGGAGAGGATTTCTTCGAGCTGAGCAGGAAGAACATTCAAAGAATCATGTATGAAGAAGATCAGGGTGCTTTTTTGGCAGCTTTTACCAAGGAAAACATACAGAAAGTTCTTGATCAGCATAAGACATTTACCTTGAGTTATCGTCTTTTAATGAATGGCATACCGACATATGTCAGTATGAAAGCAACCCGCATGAAAGATGAAGACGGGAACCATATTATCATAGGGGTAAATAATATTGATGCCCAGATGAAGCAGCAGGCACAATACAAACAGGCAGAAAAAGAACATATTACTTACAGCCGTGTTGCCCAGGCACTTGCGACAGACTACTTCAGTATTTATGTGGTTGATCCGGAAACAGACCGCTTCATTGAATACAGTGCTACTAAGGATTATGATGAACTCGGCGTTGAAAAGGCAGGGGAGGATTTCTTTAACCTTAGTCGGAAGAATATGTCAAGACTCATATATCCTGAAGACAAAGACCGTTTTATGGCGGTATTCAAGAAGAAAAGAATCATGTCCATTCTGGAAAGAGATGGCAGTTTTACCACAAAATATCGTCTTATGTTTGGAGACAAGCCCATATATGTCAGCATGAAAGCAACCCTTCTTGAAGATCACGAGGGAAAACATCTGATCATCGGTACCAATAATATTGATGCCCAGATGAAACGCGAACAGGAATATCAGCAGAAAATGGCTGAGGCCAGAACTACCGCCAAGAATGATTTTCTCGCGAATATGTCACATGATATACGTACGCCGATGAATGCCATTGTTGGGTATACCAATATTGCCAATGCGAATTTTGGTGATCCTGATCTTGTAAAAGATTCACTTGAAAAAATCAGTTCTTCCAGTCATTTCTTATTATCCCTGATAAACGATATTCTCGATATTTCCAAGATTGAAAGCGGCAAAATGCAACTGAATACAGGATCTTGTGATTTAGGAGATATTTTCAAGAGAATTGAAGATATAACCATCATTCAGGCAAAGCAGAAAAAGCTGCATTTTACGTATGACCACAGCAGTATTCATCATTTCAAGGTCATTGCGGATGAACTCCGCATCGAACAGATTTTGATCAATATTGTCAGCAACGCCATAAAGTATACCCCTGAGGGAAAAAGCGTAGAGCTGATTGCACAAGAAGAAAAAGGCTCTGCAGCAGATAGATATAAATATCGTTTTATTATCCGTGATACAGGCATAGGCATCAGTGAAGAATATCTTCCGTATATTTTTGAAAGTTTCACCCGTGAAGAGAATACCACCATTAACAGAGTACAGGGGACAGGCCTTGGCTTAGCCATTACCGCAAAAGTCGTGGAATTGATGGGTGGTAAAATCTCTGTCAAAAGCAAAGTGAACGAGGGATCTGAATTCATGGTTGAATTGGAACTCGAATCCAATGAAAAGCAAGAGAGCAATAACATCGATCAAGAAGATGATCCGGATATCAGCGGCAGAAGAATTCTTCTCGTGGAAGATAATGACATCAACGCAGAAATTGCTGAAATGATATTGAAACAGTATGGATTGACAGTTGACCGGGCGGAAAACGGACAGACCGGTTTTGCAATGATAAAAGATCATCCGGGTTATTATCAGGCGGTGTTAATGGATATTCAGATGCCTTTGATGAACGGGTATGATACTACCAGAGCCATTCGTGCGCTGGATGATCCCTATTATCAAAACCTGCCTGTCATTGCCATGAGTGCCAATGCGTATGATGAGGATGTGCAGGATTGTTTAAATGCAGGCATGAATGCACATATAGCTAAACCCTTTCAGCCGGAGGATTTAAAAAAGCTTTTACAAAGATACCTATCATAAAAAAATGACACAAACTGTCATTTTTTTTGTGCCTTTTTTTTGCTTTCCTCCGCCATTTTAATCAATGCATCTTTTTCATTTAGTGCAAGTTTAATGGCAGTATATATTTTATCAGATGCATTTGATGTGATATCCGCATAGGAATCGGATGAAGAAAGGGGAATGCCCTCCATGGCAAGACGGGCAAATTCATCGGCGATCTTCTGATAATCTTCTTCCTTCATGTGATGAATATGCATGTCTTTTGTCACTTGCAGCATGGGTTTTACATCTACATCTGTATAATTTGTCTTTGTATTCTCAGGAACTGCTTTCATATACTTCCTTACTGCAGCAACCATCTTGATTTTCTCGATGATATTTCCGTTAATAATCTGATGCATACACTGATTCATCTGTCTTGAAATCATTGTTTCAGCTATAGAGGGATTTTTTAATGCCGGCTCAGTAACAAGCATTAAAGCTACACCTTGTGATACTTTTTTCAGATCTTCATCTTTTAATTTGTTTAAATCGAATCCGCTGATTAAATCTATTAGTTCCATTTTTATCTCCTCAGGAATCATCATAGCATATCGCCTATAGGAAATGTAATTGTCTTTAAGAAACATTCATATTCTGTAAAAAAGGATATATTCTGACACAAAAGTATCATACGGTTTTACTTAAGCTTACGGATTCAGATGTTTTGCATGCAATGTCATCAGAGGAAAGATTGAACATAGGAAATATCTGTTATAATGGTGAAGCTTGTTTGAAAGAGGTGTTATATGGATCTGTCAGGATTATTTATGCTTCAATTCATGATGATTGCCGAAATGATGGGGTATGTTATTTTGTCTGCAAGAAGATAATTCTTCAGCCAAGCGAAAGATCGGTTCTGTCTAAACTTGTCGTACAGGTATTTCTGCCGTGCAGTATCGTTAATGCCTTTCAAATGGAGATGAATGCCAGTATCCTTTCTGATTTTATAGCGATTTTTCTTGTGTCTTGCGGCATTCAGGTTTTATGTTCGTTTATTGCCAATTTTGGATACAGGAAGGTAGAAACGGAAAAAAGGAAAATATTACAGTATGCAACCGTTTGTTCAAATGCCGGTTTTCTCGGGAATGCTGTTAAGTGTTATATTATAAAAATCCGCATCATGCGGATTTTAATTTGAAAGAGTCAGGCGGTATACATGTTTATCCGTGACAAGATCAACGGATCTGTCCTCTGATACGACAATGCCGATAAAGCTCTGTCCAAGCTGGCTTCTTCTCTTTACATAATTCACGGTAGAATTGAATCTGGCACCTCTTGCAGGAGAACCTTTGGTTATCATATCTCCATCCAGTATGGCTCCGATGCATTCACAATTGCAATCGGTATCCATCAGTAAGGCACCGTCAATCGAAGTGAGATAGGCGATGAGATGCTTCTGTTCAAGAAGGCTGATTTTACTGATGCCTGTGGCATTTCCTGATCCGCAGATTCTTTTTGCTTCTTTGCCGATATCTTCCGGATTGCCGATAATCAGTATTGTGCCATGACGCTGTCTAGCCGCTAAGCGGATCAGTTGATCGATTTTATTGATCTGATCGACATCGGCATTTTTGATGACAGAAGACAATAAATCAACAGAATGTTCTGTATTTGATTGTTTTTGTACATGAATATGATAATGGCCGTTGTAGTAAGACAGCTTCTGGTTGTCATCAAATGTCAATGTCCAGCTTAAATGACCCCATAAACGGATTTTACACTCATCCGGACGAACATCCTCACTGCTGACACCACTGATTTTTCCGTCATTGTTGATGACGAGAAAAAGATATTTATCAGACAATTCAACAAGCTTACGGATCTGTCTCAGATTTTCAATAGAGAAAGTAACAGGATTGATAAAAGAAAAATCCAGACCGTTTCCTTTTACTCTTTTTTTGCCGGATGAATTTAAACGAGGCACTATGATGGTACAGTCAATATATGATCCTTCATAAGTCATGGCAGACAATGTCTGCAAAAGATTAAAATCAATCTGATAAAAGCCAAACAGGAATTCGGAGATACCCGAAGCGATGAGCGGTTCCAACATATGACTGATTTTTAATCGTTTCATGCCAAAGAGCTCAATCTGTTTAATCAGTTCGGGAAAAAATGAAGCGGTAATAAACTGCAAAGGGGTAATGGTATGGTCTTTGAAATCAAAGACTATAAAATAATTATCCCTGTAACGGGAATATGAATTTTCAAAATTTTCTATATCGGATAAGTCATGTATGGAAGAATATCCGATTTCCTGAGAGTTCTTTGTCACAAACGCTACCGGGTATTCCGTCTGTTCTTCGGAATGTCCGTCAAAATCCATGGAAAACCAGATCTTAAAATCCGGAATATCTTTAGGATCATTATAAAGATGGACTAAAAGCCGGTAATATAAATCCCGGATTTTAAAGAAAAGATCTTCTGTAGTGATATTATCTTCTTGTGCTAAATGATTCCAGTAGTTTGTCATACAACCCTCACAATTATTGTAATAATGAATTGTTAGGCGGTCAAATAAAAAAGCATCTTTATGATGCTTATTCTTGATCACCGATCCATTCCAGCTTGTATTCACCGGTGCATTCGAGTACGCTGCCTTCGCTGATATCAATTGCTTCTTCGGTTTCGTAATAATCTCTGACTCTGCCGAGGGAATCGCGTACATGTAATCCGGCATCATTAATTGCCTTGACACGATATCTTCCCGGACGTAACAGTTTGGGAATATCATAGACACCCGGTGTAATTGTGAATTCATTATCGTTGGAAATATAGATGAGGTGCTGCTGTTTATTATTCTTGGCAGCGTTGCATTTCTGATAGAATCTTTCCCTTAGGAAAAACAAATCCGCATGGGAAACACGATATGTATAGGCATATTTCGGCGTAACAACGGAAATCCGGTCATTGTTGTCGGTATTTCTTTTAATATATCCCAATCTATGACAGTTGATAAAATGGTCGGACATGAAGTATAAAGCTACTTCTGTTTCGTATAACGTTCCTTCCACTTTAACGGCATCTTTTCTTTCCAGGGTATCGGGAATATCGTTGATTGTCTTTTTGCTGACTTCAGCGATGTTTGCAGGTGCTACGGATTCAGGAATGTTGTCTTTCTTGACTGTAATGGATGCTTTGATCTCATTCATGCAGTGCTCGCCTTCATGTAAAAGAATGGAAGGTTCCGGATAAAACCTTGCCAGTTCTTCTTCCGGTGAATGGTCTTCCAGCCATGCATCCATAATCATATCGGTAAGGTTGGATTGTGCAGTTACCAGTTTCTGAAACAGATCATATTTTACTTCAAGACCATAATTCTTAATGATGCTCTTGCAGTTTTTACAAATGTGATGTCCATCGGCAAGTTTTTCATGCCCGCCAAACAAACCTTTGCTTTCGCTCAGGCAAAAATCGCATATTTTTTTGGCCATAAAGAACCTCCTTTTGCACATTTTATTATATCTTACATCTTCTGAAAAGCAAATAACGGTGAGAAGAGGATTGCATAATTTCACATATGTATATATATTAGTTAGTGGATACTAACAAGGAGAAACTTATGTATATTCACATGTATGGAGATGATTCTTTACCGAAAATAATTCTTTTGGCACCGATGATGGTTACAGGAGAAGAACTATATCAGCTGATATCACCGTATTTCAAAAATGAGTATTGTTTTATCAGTCCTGATCAGGGAGGACATGGAAAGGCAGGCATGTATATCAGTGCAGATGAAGAATATGCAAGTCTGAGAGAATATCTCATTGATAAGCATTATACGGATATCAAACTGGTTTATGGTGCATCCATGGGTGTGGCTTTAGGATACAGACTGTTTACAGACCATGCTTTCTCCGTAGACAAGGCATGGTTTGACGGTGTTGCCTATACAAAAAATGCATTTATCATGGATCACATGATGCGACAGCTTTTCAGGCAAAGGAAGAGAAAACTTGCTAAAACAAAAATTGATGCTTCACAAAGCCTGGTGAAAATGTATGGATATGATTTCGCAAAAATGATGACGAAGAATTTTGAAAGGATAACAGAGGAAGATATTGATCATATCTGCTATGCCTGCTGCCATTACGATATCAAATCAATACCTGTATCCCGGCAACAAAAAATACATATCGAATACGGAGAATATGACCCTGATTATAAGATATCTAAGATGTCCTTAAGGAAGAATCTTCCTTTTGCAAGGCTGGTAATCCGCAAGGGGTATTCTCATTGCGGCTATATGGCAGCAAACCCAAAAGAATACGCAGAAGAAATAGAGAGATTTATCCGATAGGATCAAATCTCTTTTCTTTTGCAAATAGGAATGCCTATAATGATTTCAACAGGAGATGCATATATGGATATCATGGAATTGATGAAACAACGACACAGTGTCAGACAATATCTTGACAAAACAATTCCTCTTGAAATCAGAGAACAATTGGAAGGGTGTATTGAAGAATGTAACCGGGAAGGTAATCTGCATATCCAGGTGTTGTATGATGAACCTGAGTGCTTTCAATCCAGATTGGCACATTACGGCAGTTTCCGTAATGTTAAAAATTACATTGTCATGGCCGGAGAAAAGAAAAAAGATCTTGCAGAAAGATGCGGCTATTATGGTGAAAAGATTGTTTTGAAAGCCCAAGAGCTGGGATTGAATACATGCTGGGTTGCATTAACGCATGGCAAAAGCAAGGCTGTCATTGCACCGGGTGAAAAAGAAGTGATTATCATTTCTCTTGGCTATGGAGAAAACCAGGGAAAAGACCGTAAAAGCAAGACTTTCAAAGATGTCAGTGATATTGATGCACTTGCTCCGGACTGGTATTTTAAAGGAATACAGGCTGCATTACTTGCTCCGACTGCAGTGAACCAGCAGAAATTCCGTTTTTCACGAGATGGAAATACAGTCCATGCTGAACCGGCAGGGTTAGGCACAAACCTGAAGGTAGATCTTGGCATTGTAAAATGTCATTTCGAGCTTGGCGCAGGAAAAGAGAATTTTACATGGAAATAAAAAGGAGATGCATTTCATCTCCTTTAAAAATATGTAATTTTAATAGTTTTGTTCATTTTCTCAAGACAGTCTGCCAGACGGTCTACAATGCGCATCTTCAGTTTATAGCCCAATGCCTCATCATCCTGGTGAGCGGGATTGATGGCACATCCGACAAAGAAGTTGATGTCTGTTGCTTCTTCAAATAAAGCAGAGGCAATCAGCGAAGCACCGTCAAGGCGATAGTTCCAGTTAAAATATTCCGTATTTGTATCCAGATAATTCATGGCATATTCATAAACCCTCTGCAGGGTTACCATGCCTTCTGTAACAAGATCCACACCATCGATGATGGACATCGGCGGAATGGTTTCATCCATATTCACGCTGTCCATGATAATTTCTCTGCCTAGATGATTGGCGACAATCTTGGCAGTGGTACCGCCGGAGACAATATGTTTTCCTTCCTTTGCAAAGAATAATGAGGCCATACGGTCATCATCCTGTTGATTTACCGGAGGGCCGAACATCAGGTTTACCTGTTTTCTTTCACGGATGCGGACGACGGCACAGGTTGTATCATCACCGGGTTCATAGCCATACAATGCATTGCAACGGTCAACAAGGGTGGTTGCAATCGCTTTGGCGGAAAGATCATCACGATAGTTTGCCTGGACAAAATCCATGATCTGCGGAAGCTCCCATCCGAAGTTCAGAGTAACACCCATGCCTGCGTGGATAGCTCCGTCAGACATCATGACAACACAGTCATTGAGGTGTGCGTTGAAGCTGCATTGCTCAATCTTTTTATCGGATATATAGCTGACAGAGAAATCCAGCGGCTCTGCTTTTCCGTTGCGGATGAGAAAAGGCGTTGGGTTGTCGTAATTATAAATCTGTATCTGTCTTCCGTTATGAATGCGAATGGCAGTAAAGGTGGAGTACGCTACTTCTCTATCCTTGCAGACTGGCAATGTAGAGATGATTGTACGTACACATTCGTCAAAATCAATATTGTTAGCAAGCATTGTGGACATCATGGTAGATGTCAGGGTGGAAAGAATATTTGCCTTTACACCTGATCCCATCCCATCTGCCAGAACAAGAACTTTTGTGTCTGGATCCGGTTCGACAACTGTGACATTGTCTCCGCATAACTGTTCGCCGACATGGTTGACGGACAGGTAGCCGTATTCGGCAACAATTTTACTTATCATGGCGGATTGTATCCTTCAGTGACAACAATGCCACTTTTGTCTCGGCTGCTGTTTCACCTAACAGGGAAGCGATCTCATGGACGGTCTTCATATTGCTTTCGATGACTTCATCGGTAATCTTTAATGTCTTTTCGATGAGTTCCTGTTCTTTGATGGCTGCCTGCTCATTCTTTGTGACATCCTGCATGACACAGATCAGGATATTGAATTTTTCATCGTAGACAACCGTATTTTCAACATACTTGTCGTATTCGCTCAAATACTGTTTCTTGCGGAAAATTCTTTCTCCCTGCAATGCATCAAGGTAATCAAACGGATCAAGAATGGCGGTGACCATTGTTCCGATGACATCTTCCGGACGGATAGATCCGACAATTCTGCACATCGGCTGGTTGATCAGCTGGATGTTCAGGTCATTGTCCAACACCATAAGTCCATTAGGCGTATTGGAGACGATCTTGTCAGACATGGAGGCTGCTTTTTCCATCAGATACGGAAGGCACATTTCAATATTGGCATTTCCTTTGATGATTGCACGCGCCTTGGCAATGCAGCTGTCATACCCGCAGCAACCGCAGTTCAGACGGGCTTTCGGATCTTCTTTGCCCATCTTCTTCAGCATGGCATTGATCTCTGCTTCGGTCGGATTCTTTTCATTGACATAATCCTTCATATAGGAACAGTGAATATCTTTTCTTTCACTGACAAAGCAGTCAAAATCCTCTTTGCCGGCATACTGGTTGACATAGATTGTTCCGGTCATGATACTTTGTTGCTTATGGAGCATGATCGGGCCGTTAATGCAGCTGCCCTGGCAGGAGGACATTTCAATGAACGCATGATGAATTCTGCCTGCGGCAATATCCTCCAGTGTTTTTACCGCATTCTCCACACCATCGCATACCAAATACTGATAGTTGTCGTTTTTGCATGCCATTGTCTTTAAGATGCCGCCGTTGGTTGGGAACAGTCTCGCTTTTGATTTTTCGCTCAATTCCTTCTGTTCGGTTGTTTCCATAGGGATATTCTCTTTGGCGAGCCAGTCATCCAGCTCCTGGTATGTCAGGACAGCTTCTACAAGGGAATTGTTTTTGTCAGACTCATCTTTTTTTGCGATGCATGGACCGATAAAAACAACCTTGGTGTTTTCACCATAGCGCTGTTTGATATCTTTTCCATGTGCCAGCATCGGGGATAATACATCCGCCAAATACGGAAGACATTCCGGATGGTGGCGCTTGATCAGCATGTTGATGGAATGGCAACAGGAAGAAATGATGACATCTCTTCCTTCTTCCAGCATCTCATCATATGCTTTCTTGACAATCGTTGCACCGATTGCAGTTTCTTCAACATCATAGAAGCCAAGCTTCTTTAAAGTGGTTCTCATGCATTCTATGTCACTGTCTGTATAGTAGGAGATAAAACTCGGTGCCAGAGATACGATAACTTTGTCGTTATCCTGTAACAGTCTTTTTACTTTGGCAATATCATTGCGTATAACTTTTAAATCCTGTGGGCAGATGTTGTAACATCTGCCGCAAAGAATACAGTCTTCCTTGATGATGGAAGCTTTGTCATCTTTGAATGAAATCGATTTGATCGGGCAGTGCCTGATGCATTTGTAACAATTGCGACAGTCTTTTGTGTCACTAATGAGGCAGTATTGCATAAATTGTCCTTCTTTCCGTCTAACCTGTATTATATAAGAAAAATGGATCGTAGAAAATAAAAAAAGAGCTTTGCGCCCGACTCTATATCACCGATTTTTAAATCGTTTTTTGGTATATTACGCTTGATCACACAGTTATGATCAATTCGTTTTTATATATCGCCTGACTGTTTTTCCCAGTCAGTTGTAAGCGTATATTTCAATCAGATTCACAGCGAATCCGATGTTGTTTTCCTAACGCCTAAAAGAGGATACATCTTTCAGATATCAATGTCAAGCACTTTTTTTGAAAAAACCAAAATTGTATGAAAATCAGGAATCATGGTACACTGATAGTATGCTGATAGAAGATTTACTAAAGGAACAGAAGGACTTTTCCGATGCTGAAAAAAATATAGCGGATTATTTTCTGAAGGAAAGGGAAAACATCCGAAAACAGGGGATACGGGCGATCGCAAAGAAAATATATGTTGCACCGTCTTCAATTGTGCGCTTTTGTCAGAAGATCGGATTTGAAGGCCTGAATTCCTTCAAGGAGCGGTATTTGGAGGAATTGAATTATAATGCACGATATTTTCATGAAATCGATCCAAACCGTCCTTTTGAAAAGAATGACGGTGAAGTGGAGGTATCAGGGAAAATTGCAGGATTATACAGTGAGACCGTCATGGATACGTTGAGCCTTCTGGAAAAAGATACGTTGCAAAAAGCCGTTTCGATTCTGGACAGGGAAACTGTCTATATTATTACATTGTCTGCACAAAGAGGAATTTCGGAAAATTTCAAAGAAAAGATGATGAAAATTGAAAGACGTGTAATCATTTTGAACCAAACCCACGATATATCTTATGAGATTGAGCATGCTTCTGCAGATAAGTGCGCTTTTCTGTTTCTTTCCTATACGGGTGAAAGCGAGCACGTTGTGACATATGCCGCTAAGGCAATGAAGGCAGGCTTTCCATGTGTTGCCATTACCTCTTATGGGCTCAACAGATTATCGGATCTGATTCCCTGCAGCATTCATGTCTCCTCAAAAGAAAAACTGATTTCCAATCTGGGCAACTTCAGCTTTGCATTATCTTCAATGTATATTCTGGATATACTCTATGCCAATATTTTCAATCTGGACTACGAGAAAAACAGGAAGAGAAAAACGGAGAGCTCAAGAAAGGAAAGTGAGCCTGCGGTTGTATCAAGAGGGAGAAAATCCTCTAATCCGGAATTAAACAAATAAGGAACAGTGTTCCTTATTTTTATGCATTTTTTCAGAACGTTTCGGAACAGAGGTCAAAGATTTGAAATTCCGTTGAGAACGCTTTCAGAATCTTTTATAATCTAAGCAGAGCAAGGAGATGAAAAGATAATGGAAAAGAAACCTGTAAAAATTGTTACGATCGGTGGCGGCAGCAGCTATACACCTGAACTTATGGAAGGCTTCATCAAACGTTATGATGATCTTCCGATTCGTGAAATCTGGCTTTGTGACGTTGAAGCCGGAAAAGAAAAACTGGAAATTGTCGGTGCCATGGCACAGCGCATGTGGGATGCAACACCGTATGATGTCAAGGTTCATCTGACCTTAAACCGCAGGGAAGCTCTTCCGGATGCGGATTTTGTCACAACACAGTTCCGTGTAGGTCTTCTGAATGCACGTATTAAAGATGAAAGAATTCCTAGTTACTACGGCATGCTTGGCCAGGAGACAAACGGTGCAGGCGGAATGTTCAAAGCATTCAGAACCATTCCTGTTATTCTGAGCATCATTGAAGATATGAAAGAACTCTGTCCGAATGCGTGGCTGATCAACTTCACAAACCCGTCCGGCATGGTTACAGAAGCTGCAATCAAATGGGGCGGATGGAAGAAGACTGTAGGCCTTTGCAATGTACCTGTCGGTGCAATGATGAAGGAGCCTCCGCAGTTTGGCTTGACAGAGGATGAATGCATTTACCAGTTTGCCGGTCTCAACCATTTCCACTACCATAAGGTAGCCGACCAGTATGGGAATGATCTGACAGACAAGCTGATTGATAATATGTATGATCCTACGGTTGACGATGGAACACCTGCAAATATCTTCCAGTGCAAGTTCCTGAAAGATCATATGAAGCAGATCCAGCTGATTCCGTGTGGATATCACCGTTACTACTATATGCATGATGAAATGCTGAAGCATTCCATTGAGGAATTCAATACAATCGGCACCCGTGCACAACAGGTCAAGCAGACAGAAGCGGAACTCTTTGAATTGTACAAAGACCCGAATCTGAACTACAAGCCGGAGCAGCTTTCCAAACGTGGCGGAGCACATTATTCCGATGCTGCATGCGAATGCATCTCTTCCATTTACAATGACAAGAGAACACACATGGTTGTTTCCACCCAGAACAACGGCGCAATCACCGATCTGCCATATGACTGTATCGTTGAAATCTCCAGTATTATTACCGGCAAAGGCCCGATTCCGATGAGATGGGGAAGCTTCCATCCGAGTGAAAGAGGCTGGGTACAGATCATGAAGGCAATGGAAGAATGTGTCATCGAAGCAGCGATCACAGGCAACTACGGACTCGCTCT
>AUXO017405454.1_pt1 | contig 12905 bp, 12 predicted proteins | sample 768731 | NCBI WGS metagenome assembly AUXO01 (sample SAMN02715735, study PRJNA202380) | gut metagenome | biome: sheep rumen | host: Ovis aries | place: New Zealand: Palmerston North
AACGCGATGTTCCTCGTTATGGATAAGGGCGAGGATATGCTTTACAACGTTGCGAATGAAGATAACTTGATAAGCATTCGCGATCTTGCAGAAACAATGGTGACTCTGCTTCCCGATAGAACCTGCAAGGTAAGATTTGCCCCGGAAGCTGCTAAATTACAGTATTTACCCTTCAAGCTCGCTATCTTGGATACGAGCAAGGTGAGAGATCTTGGGTGGAAACCGGTTACTGATATAAGAACAATGTTTAAATGGACGATGGAGTCGTTTCTGTAATCATTGAAATTTGAGGATGATAAAATGATCAATCAAATGCCTACTGTGGCCGTTCTGATGAGCACATATAATGGAGAGAAGTTTCTTCGAGAGCAACTTGACAGTATCTTCAACCAGGATAATGTAGCGGTCAAGCTGTTTGTTCGTGATGATGGCTCAACTGATGGTACAGTGGGTATTTTGAGGAAGTATGCGCAGCGGTTTCCTGTCGAAATTATTCTTGATGGAGAAAATGTTCGACCAGGTGAAAGTTTTATGAGACTGGTGTACAGATATGCTGATGAGCCAGGTATCGATTATTACGCGTTTGCGGATCAGGACGACGTGTGGCTCCCGGAAAAAATGAGCGCCGCGATTGCTAAACTCTATAAGAGTGGAAAAGAGATACCAGCACTTTACTCCTCAAATCAGTACATTTACATAAATGGGGAGAGCAAAGGAGTTCGGCATAAAGAGCCTCAAAGGATTGACCTTATTTCACATATGACAAAGAACACCATTGCCGGGTGTACGTTTGTTTTTAACAAGGCATTGGCGCAGCTAGTAGCTGGAGTGGATAGACCAGACCCGCGGATTTTGCGATATCGGCTTCATGATGCGTGGTTAATGTTAGTGGCGATAGCTTGCGGAAAGGCAGTCTATGATGAAGCATCGTACATGCTCTACCGCATTCACGAAGAGAATACGGTTGGGGTTAAAGAGATTCCGCTATCAGAACGGGCGCACCGACTGAAAAGATACTTTGTAAAGCGTGACGACGCTAATTTGAGACTGATAACAGCTCAGGAACTGTTACGGCTGTTCCCCCAAATGGATGATAATAATAAGCAAGTTCTTAAGCTATATGCTGATTATCAAAGTAGCTGGAAGAACAAGAAGGCATTAGCATTCAATAGTGAAATCAAGGCCAACTGCGCTGAGAATCCGACCGTTTTCACGATGAAAGTGCTGACGAATTTTGTTTAAAAAAGTAAACGGAGCTAGTCAAATGGGATCGATAAAATTCGCACTTATTGATTTTTTAAAGACAAATAAAATGGCTAAACCCATTTATAGGGCATTGAAAAAACATACAAGCAATTCAGGTATAAAGATAGAGGATCTTAAAGCTGTATGCCCTATAGAAGAGGATGGGGACGAAGTTAGATATAACTTGGTTCTTCCGACGCTGCGTAAGACAAAGGTGTTTGGTGGAATACTTACGACAGTGAAAATATTGCAGAAGTTGATGGCAAAAACAGGCGTAAATGCGCGGATCATTGTTGTTCTAAATGAGAGTTATAACGCCAACTGGACGTATACGGTTTCCGGCTTTGGGTACAACGATGAGCAGCGCAATCAGCTTGTTTTTTTAGGAGATGATTCCACTCTCAAAGTCAAAAAAAACGATGTCTTTATCTTCACAAGCTGGCGAACAGCTTATGTAATAATGCCTGTCATGAATTGGCAAATTGCAAATTACAACTTAGTTGGCAGAAAGGCTGTATATTTGATTCAAGACTATGAACCCGGTTTTTTCCCATGGTCAACAGAGTTTATGCTTGCCGAATCTACATATAAGACAAATCCTGAAAGAATAATCGCATTGTTTAATTCCAAGGAATTATATGAGTATTTTCTTAAAAAGGGATATAGTTTCTATACTCAGAAATACTTTGAACCCTCATTGAATGATGAACTTAAGAAGAAACTACTGAATAATATAGGTAGTGAAAGAAAGAAACAAATACTCATATATGGAAGGCCTAGCGAGTATCGAAATGCATTCGAGATAATAAAAGGTGCTCTTCTTATATGGTCGAAACAGTATCCAAATGCAGATGAATGGAAGATTATCTCCTTGGGTGAAGACTATGAAGATATAGTTCTAGATAATAACACCATTCATGTACAGGGTAAGCTTTCTTTGAGCGGTTATGCTGATGTTTTACTATCAACCTATGTTGGGATCTCCCTGATGGTTTCTCCCCACCCTTCATATCCGCCTTTGGAAATGTCTACATTTGGAGTTAAGACAATAACAAATTCATTTGAAAATAAGGATTTAACATACTTTAATCCAAACATTATATCGATAGACAATTGTACTCCAAATGCTATTGCGAAAAAACTGTCTGAAATATGCGATAAGTATGGGAACGAGGAAACAGTTTGCTATACGAACAATGATTATGTCAAAGGTGGACACTTTGATGCAGTTATAAATGAATTAGGTGATGTTATTGATGAGATGGTTAGTAAGAATTAAAGCTCATATAAAAAGAATACTAATGCGTGCATATGCGAAACATAACCTTCGTGGTGCACAACTTGGAAACAATGTGTGTGCTCAGACTAAGCTGAAAGTCATAAATCCGAAGTACATGAAGATAGGAAATGATTGTTATTTTGGATCAGATTGCAGACTTGAGGCATGGGATATGTATTTGAATGATCATTTCACGCCAGAGTTGGTTCTTGGGGATGATGTAAGGATCAATTCCACCTGTCATATAGGCTGTATTAACAAGGTAGTGATTGGCGCTCAAACTTTGCTAGGTAGCCACGTCGTTATAATCGATCATGCACATGGAAGAAACACCTTTGACGAATTGAATTTACATCCTTCTGAAAGAAATCTATTCTCAAAAGGTGAAATAATAATTGGTGAACGCTGCTGGCTTTGTGAAAACGCTGTTATTCTTCCGGGGGTACATATAGGCGATGGCGCAATCATCGCGGCTAATGCAGTTGTTACAAAAGATGTACCGGAAAGATGTGTCGTTGCAGGTAATCCCGCAAAAGTTGTGAAAGAAATAAAACCATGATCGAGCGTAGACCGCAAGTTGAGAACAATTAAGGACGAGTGTAGATGGGTAATTCATTTGTAATTAGAACAAAGCATTTGAAATATTGGGCAATAATGCTGCTGATGTGCTTTATGATAATCGTCAGGAATGTGTTGAGCGTCCAGTTTCCAATATTCTTTTTTCTCCCAGTTGGTTTCTTGCTTTGCTTGCTATGTGAGAGAAATGAAATTGTAGCTTTCATGTGCTCAATGGCTCCTTTTGAAAATACATTTCAATTTCGTTATATGATACTAATTGGGGCTTTGTTTCTTCTAATTAAGAGTAAAAGATTTCGCTTTTCAAACCTTTTACCAATTGTCCTAATGATGATATGCGAAATCCTTCATTTCACCGGAGGAGAAATCCCTATAGCCTCCTTTTTAAGAGAATTTGGAGTACTGGTTCCATTGGGGATTGTTCTAATTGTAGAACCAATTGATTCAAGTGATGGATTAACAATGAGGTCCGTTGCGAGCATGGTTTTATTTGCCTCTATCATAACGGTAATTGTCAATAGGGGATTGACAGGTTATTCATTCTCGTCAAGCGATAGATTGGGAAGCACATATGATATGGTTGAGTCATATAACGCTCTACTGAATCCAAATGTAGGATCATTTTTATGTGTTCTTAGCATCTGCGGATTAGTACTGTTGATAAGGGCTGGTAATAAGAGCAGAGTTGATACACCATTGTTAGTAGGACTAGCTGTCTTTATTCTTCTTTTCCAGTCGAAGGCAGCAATCATTAGTTTAGTTTTTGCAGCAATCATATATTTATATGCTAATAATAAGAATTGGGTACTTCCCACTTTACGCGCATTGGGTATTCTGTTCATATTTGGAATAATAGCATTTATTTTCTTCAGAAACACAATAAATGCTATCATCGCCCGTTTTGTAATTGGTGATTTTTCGACAGGAAGGATCGGTATATTCGCTTTCTATCACCATTATCTGTTTTCGAACATAAACAACTTATTATTTGGATGTGGATTATATAATTATGCAGAAAGAATAGCAAGTCATTATTCATCTGGTGCATTAGCAGCATCAGGCGCTGTCACATATATAAATCACCATATGACGCTTGTGGTATCTCATAATAATATCCAAGAAATAATAATAGTATGGGGAATACCAGGCTTACTGATTGTGCTTTGGTTATTAAATAAGATGATTAAACATAAGAAAATGGACAGAAACATTCTACAATACTTGGCTTTTGACTTCGTATTGCTATATACATTACAGGGACAATTGATAAGCAACAGTGTTGCATTGATAGCATTGATTTTCTCTTTGGTTTGTATGGAGTATGAATGTCCTAAAACATTGATGCTTGGAATGTCAAACACAATCAGTATAAAAACATCATCAAGTTCGCTTTTATGAAATTGATCGCGAAAGATGTAGAACAAAGTACCTGCTTCTAAATGAAATAGTGCTTAGAGAATAATTAGAGCTAATTACTCCTATATAAGATTGGAGCTCCAACATGAGTAAGAGTATTAAGAAGAATTCTATATATAGTATATTGAAGACTTTTTCTTCTATAGTATTTCCACTTATAACTTTTCCTTATGTTTCACGAGTCCTTCTGACAGAAAATGTCGGAAAAATTAATTTTGGTCTTTCAATTGTTTCCTATTTTACATTAATTGCTTCCCTCGGAGTATCAACTTATGCGATTCGAGAATGTTCAAGTGTAAGAGACAACAAGGTGTCTTTGGAAAAGACAGCTAGTCAGATTTTTTCGATTAATGTAATAACGACGATTGTTGCCTACATCTGCTTGGCAATAACATTGGCAAGTTATAGAAAGCTTGACAGTTATAGACTACTTATCATCATCCAGAGTCTGAGTATAATTGCAACTACTCTTGGCGCTGATTGGCTTAACTCAGCTATGGAAGATTTCAAATTTATAACTATTAGAACTGTTTCGTTTCAGATTGTTAGCTTAGGATTATTGTTTGCGTTTGTTCATAAACCAGATGACTACATAAAATACGCTATTATTAGTCTGATTTCTTCAGCAGGAGCCAGCATAACAAACATATGGTATCGGAGACGATATTGTAAAGTCACATTTACTCTCAAGATCGACTGGAAGAGGCATATGCCTCCGATAATGTTCTTATTTGTTATGATTCTGGCCCAGACCATATTTAATAGTGTCGATTCGACAATGCTTGGGCTAATACAAGGGGACTATGAGGTGGGGATTTATTCAGCTGCTCATAAAGTGCTGAATATCATAAATCAAGTTATTGGATCGTTGCTATGGGTCATCATGCCCAGGATGGCGTACTACTTCGCCGATGAAGATTATGACAGTATTAATAAATTGCTGAAAAAAATCCTACAGTTCAATATAACCGTAGGATTACCGTGTGTGGTAGGGGTTATAGTCATAGCCAAGGATATTATCTGTATAGTTGCCGGACAGTCTTTTGTTGAGGCCACACCTGTTTTGCAGATATTTATGTTTGGATTTGTATTCTCATTGTTTGGCGGAAGCTTTTTAGGGAATGCAGTTTTACTCCCTTCAAAAAAGGAAAAGTATTACATGATTGTTTGCTGTATAGCGGCAGTTATAAACATTATCACTAATTATTTTGCGATTCCTGTATGGGGAGCAAGAGCAGCAGCTGGAACAACTGCTTTGTGTTCTATTACAATAATGGTCTTATTAATGTTCAAGGTAGATAAACGTATTAGTATTAACGGTTTATGGAAACTGTTTATTTCTCCTGTCATTGGTTGCCTTTTAATAATTGCGATTTGCCTAATATCTAGACCTATCAACAACTTGTTTTTTAGAGCTATTGTTAGCATCGGAACCAGCGCAATCATATATTTTGTAATACAGATTTTGTTCAAAAATGAGTTAATTATAGATTTGCTTAACGAGTTCAGAAGGAAAATGTTGAAAGCCTGATTCTTGAGGTGTGAAAGTGGATAAGAGAGACCAAGTTAATAACATCATAGATAAGCTAAAGTCTGTGATGAGGCTGAATCTTCAAAAGGGCAAATATGAGCGTTGTATGGCGTCTATATCCGTTGGATGCCAGATTCTATATGAATATAACCAGTATTATATGGATTCTGATTTCGAAGACGGTGTAGTTCAGATTGCTAATTGTATCCGCAATAACTATCAAAACGAACTCAATTCTTTTTGTAAGGAGCAGAAAACAGTTCTATTCTATGATGGGTTTGGCTTAGATACACGTGGCGTTGCAAAGATGTATTTGAATGCTCTTTGGAAAAATGGGTATAAGATCATCTATGTTACGGGACAATCGTCGAAAGGATGCATGCCAGAGACAGATGTTATTTTGCATAACGCAGAGGCAGCGGTTTATTATATTGATTTCAAGAAAAATTATATGCTATGGGTAAAAGAATTGCTTGATGTAGTCTTCCAGACGCATCCGAGGGCAATGTTTTACTATACGACTCCATATGATGTATCTGGAGCGGTTGCTTTTGCCGTAATGGATGGCATGACAGATCGTTTTCTAATTGATCTCACCGATCATGCTTTTTGGTTAGGTGTAAACAGCAACGATTATTTCTGCGGCAGCAGGGAGATGTCAGCGTCAAATCAGTATTATGAGAGAAAAATAGAAAAGAGCAAATTGATCAAATTAGACGTGAATCTCGTTGTCGAAGACGTTGAGGCGAACAGCGAAGGGCTGCCGTTCGATATTACTGAAAAGCGCTATGTTTTCAGTGGGGGCGCGTTATATAAGACCCTGGGAGACGGCGAAAACACCTTTTATCGCATCGTCGACCACATATTGTCGCGGCATGACGACGTCTATTTCCTGTACGCCGGCGCCGGCGACAGGACAGAAATGGACAAGATACTGAGAAAATATCCTCAAAGGGCCTGGCTGATTTCTGAAAGAAGGGATTTCTATAACCTGATCAAGCATTGCACGCTTTACTTGAATACCTATCCGATGTTCGGTGGGATGATGATGAGATACGCTGCAAACGCGGGAAAAATACCGGTCACCCTGAAACATGAAAACGATTCTGATGGATTGTTGCTTGAACAGGATAAAAGGAAAATCGAATATTTGTCTTATCAGGAATTGATTGATGACGTAGATATGCTTTTAAACAATCTAGATTATCTAACTGAACGAGAAAAACTGCTTCAAGGAAGTGTAATTAGCGAAGAAAGGTTTATTAAAAATGTCAAATCGACAATTGAAAAACATTGTACAGATTATCATCATTGCTTTGAACGCATTGACACAGAAAAATTCAAGAGAGAGTTTCTAGAAAGATTCGATTTTGAGGCAACAAAGGCAATGGTATCCAAACTGATCAACAAATCTTTATACTGTGATTTTATTTGGATGCCAGTCATAATTGCCAAAAGAAAAGTAAATAAGCTTATTCGGAAACAACCAAATTGAAATATAAGGAGGCAAAGAAATGATTGACTTTAATGTTCCCCCTTTTGTTGGTAAGGAATTCCAGTATATGCAGGAAGCGGTTAACAACAAGAAAATCTGCGGTGATGGACCCTTTACTAAAAAGTGTGATGCTTGGATCGAAAGCAGATTTGGCACAAAAAAAGCAATGCTCACTACAAGTGGATCGTCCGCGTTAGACATGGCAGCTTTTCTTTGTGGTTTAGTACCAGGCGACGAGGTGATTCTACCAAGTTTTACGTTCTCATCCACTGCTAACTCATTTGTTTTAGCTGGCGCTAAGTTGGTGTTTGTAGATATTCGTCCGGACACTATGAACATTGATGAACAGAAAATAGAAGATGCTATAACATCAAAAACAAAAGTAATTGTACCGGTCCATTATGCAGGTGTTGCATGCGAGATGGACACAATAATGGATATCGCTAAGCGCCATAATTTGATGGTAGTAGAAGATGCGGCGCAAGGTGTCATGAGCAGCTACAAAGGAAAGGCTCTTGGAACAATCGGTGACTTTGGATGCTTCTCATTCCATGAAACCAAGAACTACTCAATGGGTGAAGGCGGTGCAATTCTAATCAACAATGAAAAGTACATAGAAAAAGCAGAAATATTAAGAGAAAAAGGAACAAACAGGAGCCAGTTCTTCAGAGGACAAGTTGCTAAATATAACTGGGTAGATTTTGGCGACAGCTATCTTCCGAGCGATTTGAACGCGGCCTACCTCTGGGCGCAGCTTGAAATAGCGGATGAGATCAACGCAAATCGCCTGTCCTCGTGGAAAAGGTATTACCAGGCGTTTAAGCCGCTGGCAGATCAGGGCAGGATCCAGATTCCGGTCATCCCGAAGGATGTCGTTCATAACGCGCATATGTTTTATATCAAGCTGAAGGACCTTGCGGACAGAACGGCTTTTATTGATTATATGCGGGCCAATGATATTGGGTGCGTGTTCCATTACGTGCCGTTGCACAGCGCTCCCGCAGGACTGCGCTTCGGTCGATTCAATGGGGAGGACCGGTATACGACTGCGGAGAGCGACAGGCTGGTCCGCTTGCCCATGTACTACGGATTGACAGATGCTGACTTGAATACTGTCATTTTCCATGCAACCAAATATCTGAACGGAGGCAATGCATGAACAAGGACCTGGCGATTATCGGCGCAAGCTATCTTCAGCTTCCGTTGATCGAAAAAGCAAAGGAAATGGGGTACAAAACGCATGTGTTCGCATGGGCGGCAAACGACGTCGGTGAAACTGCGGCGGATCACTTTTACCCCATCAGCATCACCGAGAAGGAAAAAATCGCCGAGCAGTGCCAGGAAACGGGCGTTTGCGGCGTTTGCAGCATTGCGTCCGATCTTGCGGCGGTAACGGTCAATTATGTTGCGAATGCGCTTAAGCTCGTTGGCAATAGCATGCAGTGTACCTACAAGAGCACGAACAAGCATCTCATGCGCAAGGCCTTTGAACTGGGGGGAGACCCAAGCCCACGCAGCATTTTGGTGGACGCGAATACGGATCTCGGGGCGCTTGACCTTGTATACCCGGTCATTGTCAAGCCGACGGACAGGAGCGGCAGCCGGGGCATCTTTAAGCTGGAGGCAGCTGATGACCTTTCCAGCGCTGTCGCTGCGGCCATGACCCAGGGCTTTGAAAAAAAGGCGCTGATCGAGGAATATGCAGAGGGCCAGGAATATAGCGTTGAGGGAATCTCGTTCCGGGGGGATCACCATATCCTTGCAATGACGCTGAAATACACGACCGGGGCACCACATTTCATTGAAAGAGGCCATATGGAGCCGGCTCCGGTATCGCCCGAGACGTACCGGAGGGTTGTCCGAGTCGTCACACACGCGCTGGACACGCTGGAAGTCCAAAACGGCGCGTCTCATTCGGAGGTAAAGATTGACCGGGACGGCAATATCAAAATCATCGAAATCGGGGCGCGCATGGGCGGAGACTGCATCGGAAGCGACCTGGTGCGCTATTCCACCGGGATCGATTTTACCCGGGCGGTCATCCAGGTGGCGTGTGGGGAGCGACCCGACTTGGAGCCCTTGGAAAAAGGCTTCCCGGTCAGCGTGCATTATATTTTCGACGAAAGCGATCTTGGGGAGATGGAACGCATTCGAAGGCAGGAGCCCGGGCGCTTCCTGAAGCTGGTGTTCCTCGACCGGGAGAAATTGAACAAGGCAACGAACAGTGGAGACAGAGCAGGCTGTTATTTGATTAAGGAGGAAGCGTAAATGAAGAATATCGTAATGTTCGGCGCGAACGATTTGGGAAGATTGTTGAAGTTCTATCTTGAGGATGACCACGATCCCAGATCCGTAGCCGCGTTCACAATGGATTACGCCTACATCCAGAAGGATGTGTTTGAAGGACTGCCGGTGGTGCCCTTTGACGAGGTGCAGGACAAATATCCCCCCGAATCCTATGAAATAATGATCGCTGTGGGCAACAGCAGGATGAATGATGTGCGCAAAAAAGTCTTCCTGGAGTGTAAGGAAAAGGGATATACAGTGGCCAGCTACTTCCATTCCTCATGCAGCATCCACAGCCATGAAATCGGAGAGGGCAATATCCTCCTGGAGAACTGCCTTGTGTATCCTTATGCGAAGATCGGCAGGGGAAATCTCATGTGGGACCATGTGCTGATTTCACATGATTGCACGGTTGGGGATTTCAACACGTTTTCAAGCTATGCGGATCTTTGCGGCTATGTCTCCATCGGGAACAATGGCTACTTTGGGAAACATTGCATTATCAATGAGCATTCGCAGATCGCAGATTACACCCTGGTGGGGGCTGCGGCGTATGCGAAAAAGGTAACCAATCCTTATGACGTGGTTGTTCCTGCGCGAAGCATTATACTGGAGAACAAAAAGAGCACCGATCTGATGTAATGCGGGAGGAAGGACATATGAGAAAAGTCTATATCTTAGGGGCCTGCAGGATGCCGAATTCTTGTTACTCTGATTCATGCTTTGCAGCAGAGAGGTCTTTCAACCGGCATTGCGATGTTGTGCATCGGCGGTGGCATGGGGTGTAGTACGGCAATACGATTGTTATAAGATAAAAGGAGGACAAAAGAATGTTGTTGAATGGCAAAAATGCCGTCGTTACAGGTGCAAGCAATGGCATAGGGAAGGCGATTGTTGATGTATTCCTTGAGAATGGCGCAAAAGTGATTGGTTTGGACGTTGAGGGAGCAATTTCTTCTAATGTAAACTTGCACCATTTGAAGGTGAATGTAGCGGATACATCTGATTGCGAACGAGTGTATGATGAAATACGTGCAATATTTGATCATACTGATATCTTGGTCAATTGCGCAGGTATTACGAGAGATGCCATGACTCGAAAAATGTCAGAAGAACAATGGGATCAAGTGATTAATGTTAATCTAAAAGGTGTGTGGAACCTTACGCGATTGATCGGTCCAGCTATGCAGCAGTATCATTCGGGGTCCATTATAAATATTTCATCTATTGTAGGTATTTATGGGAATATAGGTCAAGCAAATTATGCTGCTACAAAAGCTGGGGTTATAGGCATGACAAAAAGTTGGGCAAAAGAGTTTTCTCTGAAGGGAGGAAACGTGCGTGTAAATGCAATTGCTCCTGGTTATACAATGACAAATATGATGAAAACCGTTCCTGAGAATTTGCTTGAAAGGTTCCGTAACCAGACCATGCTTGGCAGGCTTGCTGAACCAATTGAGATAGCCAATTCTGTGTTGTTCCTTGCATCTGACTTAAGTAGCTATGTTACAGGAGAAGTATTGAATGTGAATGGAGGTATGAGACTATAGCAACTTTTGACGCTTAATCAAGATTCTCATATGCCTTTCCAGGAAATAGCTATTGTATTGATAGGTAGGAATGAAAATAAAAAGGTCAACTAACCGTCACAGGGATATGGTTTGGAAATGTGATGAGATCCTAATGCATTTAAGGACATTCTCTACATTAAAGACCTTTGCAGGATGATGTATTTAGGATTATTTGCTCCAATTAATGGCGGAACATATAATGCTGGCACAGGAATTAGAACCACATTGAGGCAGCAAATTCAGGGAATAATCGATGTTTTTTCTCCGGATCCTTCATCTACAAAAATTATCGAAATTCCTGGTAAATCTTCATTCACAAGCTTTGTTATGGATATTGATAATGCCAGAGAAGAATTGGGATATGAGCCAGAGTACACCTACATTAAGTATCTTGAGGACTATAAAAAGGAACAGAAACTCGGTCGTTTTGATGAGTTATTTATCAAGAAAAAGGCCTGAAACGGATGATCCTCAGTTCATTTTAGCGTATAAAAAGGGCATCGGAAAGGAGCCAAACCAATGAAAGGCATAATTCTTGCTGGAGGCGCGGGTACACGTCTCTATCCACTGACAAAAGTGACCTCAAAACAACTACTTCCAATTTACGACAAGCCGATGATTTACTATCCTCTGGCAACCCTGATGCTAGCAGGGATCAAGGACATCCTGATTATCTCTACACCGGAAGATACGCCTCGCTTTGAGACGCTATTGGGTGATGGAGAACAGTTTGGTATATCCTTGTCCTATTGCGTCCAACCCTCTCCAGATGGACTTGCTCAGGCATTCATTCTCGGTGAAGAGTTCTTAGCTGGCGGCCCCGGAGCTATGGTGTTGGGAGACAATATCTTCTACGGGAATGGTTTTAGAAAGCTTCTTCGTGCCGCTGTAGAGGACGCAGAAGTGAATGGCCGCGCAACAGTCTTCGGTTATTACGTTCCCGACCCGGAACGGTTCGGCGTGGTTGAATTTGATGAGGATGGAAAAGCACTTTCCATTGAGGAGAAGCCCGCCCATCCTAAATCCAATTACGCGGTAACCGGTCTTTACTTCTATCCGGCAGGGGTAGCAAAGAGAGCGGGAGAAGTGAAGCCCTCTGCCCGTGGTGAACTGGAAATCACGACACTTAATGATATGTATCTTCAGGATGGTCTTCTGGACGTCCAACTTCTTGGACGTGGTTTTGCGTGGCTCGACACGGGCACTATGGCCTCACTTCTCCAGGCAGCAGAATTTGTTGAGATGATTCAGTCTAGACAAGGCATCACAATCTCCGCCCCGGAAGAAATCGCTTACATAAACGGTTGGATCGATAAAGAAGGACTGCTCAAATCTGCGACAGCCTATGGAAAATCACCCTATGGCGAGCACCTTAAGGCTGTGGCTGAAGGAAAAGTCAAATATTGAGACTGAGTAAAATACTGAAAGGAAAAGAAGAGAAATGAAAAAGTATCTAATCACAGGTTGCGCCGGATTCATCGGTTCAAACTTCGTGTACTACATGCT
>AUXO011364967.1_pt1 | contig 12904 bp, 10 predicted proteins | sample 768731 | NCBI WGS metagenome assembly AUXO01 (sample SAMN02715735, study PRJNA202380) | gut metagenome | biome: sheep rumen | host: Ovis aries | place: New Zealand: Palmerston North
CATAACATAAAGTACAACTAATATTGTTGTTATTACAAATGCTGATATATATGGAGTTAATATGTCCATTAATTTTTGTCTTGGTACTGTTATTACTTCAGTACTATCTGCATTTATTTCTGTTTGATATTTTTCATTTATCTTTGTTATAAGATTTGTTTTTTGTTCGTCAGTAATTTCTTCTGTAGAAATTGCTACTTGTTTTTCATATATTTCTACTTTTTGTATTTCTACTGTTTGTCCATTAAATACATCTTTTGTTATTTCTTTTATATCTGAAATATTAAATTCTTTTGTTAAATCTAATTGAACTTGTTTATGTTCTTTTGTCATCATTTCTACATTAAATCCAGCTGTTAAAATAACTATAATTCCTATAATTACGATAAGTGCAAATACTATTGTTATTTTTTTATTATTCATCTTCATATCTCCTCCTACTTCTAGTTTTCATCTTTCACTAAACTTTTAGTAATTAACAAATTATACAATACTGTAATTGTTAATCCCCAGAATATTACCATTCCAAAACTACTTGTAGGTACCCAAGACATAAATGTAAATACTATAGCCATTATAAATAATGGTATTACCTTTAATGTAAAATCTTTAATAGCTTTATTTATAACTTTCTTTTGTTCTACTTTTTTATCATCTTTATTAGCTTTTAAACCTGCTAATATTTTATTTATTAATGCAAAATTTGCAACTAATATTGTAAATAATGCAACTATACCTTCTAATGATAATACTACATTTGTATATCTTATTATTAATAAGAATAATGAAACTGCTCCTATATATGCACATGTAGCAAGAACTCCTTTTAGTTTATATTTTATTACAAATATAACTAATACTACTACTGCAATTATTGCTATACCAACTACTATACTTGTAGTTAAATTTTCATTTAATTCTGAAGCAACATAAATATTTCCAACTTGTTTATATGTTAATGGCATATTTTTATTTGATAATATTGAGCTCATATTTCTTGCTTGTTCTAAGCTTTCATTTAGTGTATCTTTGTCTGTTGATGGATTTCCTACATTTAAATATAATTTTCCATCTGTTATTGGTTCACCAAAACTTGTACTCATTATGTCTTCATCATCTATTTTCATAGTAATTTGTTTTTCTTTTGGTGTTTCAGTATTTCCTTCAGCATTTTCTGCTGTTGTATTTGTTTGTGCAACTTTAACATATGTTTTTGTTATATCTTCTAATTTTTTCTTACCTTCACCATTAAATTCTATTGATAAGTATATTGCAACACCATCTTCTGTGTTACTTCTTAAAGCTTCACTTGTTTTAATATCATCATTATTCATTAAAACTTCTTTAGTTTCAGCATCAATAATTTCAAATTTTCCTACTGTTGTTAAATTAGAAATAACATTATCTGTTCTATCATCTTCTGGAAGCAATATATCTATTTCTCCATTTGCTTCATTTAATCTTATTTCATAATCTTGAACATATAATTTTTGTAATCTTGCATCTAATATTGATTTTATAGATTTATAATTGTCTACTGTTAATTTATCTTCACTATTAATTGGTTGACTTTCTTTTACATATCCATTTTGTGTAATTTCTTCATCTGTTGCACTTTCTATTATATTTCCATTTGAATCTTTAATTATTTCTTTAGTCTCATCACTTACTTTTAATGATACTACTCTAGATCCTTTTAATCCTCTTGAATATTCGTAATCTTTTACTCCATTTTCCATTCTGTTTTGCACTTTGCTATATACTCCCCAAAATGCTACCATTGTTGTTAATAATATTAATAATATTATTGTAATTTTTTTAAGTTTGTTTTTTCCCATTTTTATCTTCCCTTCTTCTTTTACAAATTAGTATAACCGTCTTTATAGATTTTATATTAAATGAAAAAAAATATCAACCATTTTATACAAAAAAATACAATTAAAATTTTCATTAAAATTTATTTTTTATTAACACCTATGATTCCGCCCTAAAACCCCAAATATTACACCAACTAAAATAAAAATTATCGCTTGTAAATCTAATCCAAATTCCCAATTTAATATGCTAGAAACCAAATAAATCATTATCATATATATTCCACCAATTAATCCACCATTTATCAATCCATTTTTCTTTATTTTCATATTTCCAATAGAACTTCCAATAAAAATACTGATTGCTGTTAAAACAATTATAACAGGGTTAATAACATTTTCTTGTATATTTGTATATGTAAGAATAATAGAAAATATTATTAAAAATATTACTGTAGAAACAAACGAAATTAAAACACCTTTAAAAATACTTTTCACGCATTTACTACCTTTTCCGTTTTCCATAGCCATCTCCTTTTAATTTATTATTTTATTCTTAATTATTTAATTAATTTATATTTAAAACACAAAAAAATAGAACTTTAAAGTTCTATTTTTTATTTATATATTATAAATATATTTCCAAATTTTCTATAAAATTTTTTATAATTTCTTCTCTCACATATTCTTTATGAAATTCATTTTTTAAAGATGTAGCTGTACCTTTAATATCCTCTTCAAAATAATCTTCATTAACATTAAATCCAAGACTTATTAGCAAATAGTTAATCTTCTCACCTGTTGTAGATGCTTCTGTTAATATTCCACATATCTTCTTTCCATTTAATAATAAATCATTGGGTTCTTTTATTGTTAAATCTACATTATATAATTCTTTTATTGTTTTTTGCATAGCTTTAGCTATATCTATAGTTAAAGTAGTAAATCTATTTATCTTGCAATCAGGCTTAATAATTATTGTCATTGCAATATTTTTACTATCTCCAGTATGCCAAATTCTTCCTTTTGTTCCTATTCCATTGGTTTGTATTTCTGCAATAATTAATTTACCATTTTGATTTTCTTCATTTGCAATTGTTTTTGCATAAGTATGAGTCGATCCAATTTCTTTATAATATTCTATTTGTTTTCCTATAAACTTTGTATTTGCTTGTTTTATTTTTTCTATATTCATATCTTCTTCTCCAAAATTCTAGCCATTTGAACCCCTGAACAAGATGCCATCATTAATCCTGTTGTAAGTCCTCCTCCATCTCCTATTGAGTATAAATTCTCTATACTTGTTTGGAAATCTTTGTCTACAACTAATTCATTGCTATAAAATTTAATTTCTGGTCCATATAATAAATTATCTGGATTTGCAAATCCTTCTACAACTTTATCCATCTTTCTTATAAACTCTAATATATTTGTCATTGTTCTATATCCAAGTGCAAATGTTATATCACCAGCTACTGCTGTTTTTAATGTTGGTACAACAGAGTTTTTGGAAAGTTCTTCTGGCCATGTTCTCTTTCCTCTATAAATATCTCCTAATCTTTGAACAACTATATTTCCATTTCCTAATTCATTTAAGTTATTTGCAATATTTACTCCATATTCTATTGGTTTTTTAAATGGATATTCAAAATGATGTGAAACTAATATTGCTAAATTAGTATTTGTACTTTTTTTATCTTTGTATGAATGTCCATTTACTAAACTTAATCCATTATCATAAACTTCTGCTGCAACAAATCCACTTGGATTTTGGCAAAATGTTCTTACTTTATCTTTGAATGGCTCTGGTCTTGCTATAACTTTTCCTTCATACATATATTTATTTATTTTTTCCATTACTTTATCTGGTAATTCATAACGAATTCCAATATCAACATTTCCAAGCTCTGACTTAATTTTGTGTTTTTTACACATTTGTTCAAGCCATTTAGCGCCTTTTCTTCCAACCGCTGAAACTACATTTTTGGCATAAATTATTTCTTCTTCAGCCTCTTTATCATTTGCAGGTTGTACAATTACTCCTTTTGCTTTTCCATCTTCGATTAAAATATCTTTAACTGTTGTCTCAAATCTTAATTCAACTTCTTTTCCAATATAATCTTCTATCTTTTTATATAATTCATGTGCTTTTTCTGTTCCTAGATGTCTTATTGGAATATCAATTAAATTTAAATCTTCTTTTTTAGCTTTTGCTTGAAGTTCTTGGATTTCTTCTTTATTTTCCATTCCTTCTAATTTAGCATCAGCACCAAATTTTAAATATACATCATCTGTATATGAAAGTAAATCTTTAATTTCTCCATAACTCATATATTTTTTAATATATGAGCCTCCATTTCCTCCTAAGTAAATATTTTCTTCTTCTTCATTATAAAGTGATAAATGATATGATAATAATTTTCCATCAGAAAATGCTCCTGCTCCTGAAAATCCACTTGTAATATTACAATATGGCTTACATTTCAAACATTTTCCTGTTTTCTCTATTGGACAATTCCTATTTTCAACTCTTTTTCCTTGGTCAATTAAAATAACATTTTTAGCTTTTTTTAATTGGATTAATTCATATGCTAAAAATACACCACTAGGTCCCATTCCTATTACAGCTACATCATATTCTTTCATAAAATCACCTACTTTAAATATTTTCCACTTGCAGTATATCAAATTTAAATTCATGTAGCAAGTATTTTTTATTCTTACTGAAAGTATAATTTATGAATTACTGTAATTTTATATAATTACACATTTATTTAATTTTTCATTACATTTTAAACATCTGTTTGTTTTAATTATCTAAAAAAATATCCTAGGAGTTGATACCATGACCGAAGAAGAAATTGAATTAAAAAATAATGCAATAATTCATAAAGATAATTCCTTAACACGATTAGATTTATCTTTTTTAACTCATATCTAACCTAATGTTTATAAGAAACCAGGGCTTGTAAACAAGCCCTGGTTGGTACTAATTGATACTCTCACTCCTCATTATAAAAACTTTGTTGAAACTGACTTTTCTATTCCCCACGGTCCTATTCTAAAGAAATATTCCCTATCAAGAACAGCAACTTTTTTAGCATCAGTTTCTTCATCTATCCGTGCTGCAAAATTATCCTTAACATCAGTTTCACCATGATTAACAAGAACAGCCTTCAGACTCTTAAACTGTTTTAAGAAATCAATCATTTCATCAGCTTTGGCGTGAGCCGAAAATTCTGATGTAAATTTGATTTCCGCCATTTTCTTAACCATTATACCATTAACTTTGACATATTCTCCGATAGCAGTTTCTTTGAGCCTTCTGCCTAAACTTTCCTCAAACAAAAATCCTGTGAAATGGATCTCTGCATTTGGATTTCCAATATACTTTTGCAAGTATATCGGTGCCGGACCATAACTGCCACTACCGGAAGTAGTAACAATTATCTTTGTTTCAGGATTCACCAATAACTTTTCCCTTAATTTCTCATCAACATAGGTAAGTCCATGTGGTAAGAAATCCAAACAATCATCGTTTAAGCCAAAGCCATCACGAAGATAGATGTTTGTATACTTAATGGCTAAACTGCCATCACAGTATATAGGAATCGAACGATCAAGTTTACCTTCATCCTGCATCTCTCTTAAGTTCTTCAGGATTTCCTGACATCTACCAAGAGAAAATACTGGAATGATTTCAGTTCCTCCTTCTTCCATCTTTTTCTGAATGTTGTCTTTAAAACAAGGTGACACTTCCTTGGAATCCACATTTCCATATGTGCTTTCCTGTATAACAGTAATCGGAAGCTTTTTCACCCATTCAGGTAAATCTGGAACATCGAAAAAAGCATTTTTGCTATTATAATCTCCTGTAAACAGAAGATTTATTCCTTCTTCATTTTCATATTGAATCTGAATAAGAATCATAGCTGCGCCTAGCAGATGTCCGTTCTTGAACATTGTTGCTTTGATATAGCTATTTAACTCTTTAGTTTCGCCAAACTCAACCTCCTCAATTAAAGCCTGTGTCTCGTTTACATCCTCTTCGTTGTATAACTGCTTGGTTCTTGTTACTCTAGCCACATCTTTGAGTACTTTACAACTGTCCTTTAACGCCAAAGGCATCAAAACCTTAGTTGCAGGTGTACAATAGATAGGTTTTTTGTAACCCTTTTTCACCATCAGCGGTAACCTGCCAATGTGATCGGTGTGATTATGAGTCACAAAGACAAAGTTGATTTTGCTTGGGTCAAAAGGAAAATCTCTGTTATAGGAATCACAATCCTTTTCTCTAAACAATCCGCAATCAACAACGATTTTAAATGTCTCATTTGTAGGTAATTTCACCACAAGCATGTGGCAAGAACCTGTAACACGGTTATGCAGTGCCATTACGTCAACAAATGACCGAAGTTTAGTACTCATAGATTAGTACCCCTCCTCGTTAAAAAATAGATTTAACAACATCTATACAACATTGTTAAATCTATTCTAACGCGCTTTAAAATTTATGTCAACATTTTTTTATTATTTATATAGTTTTTCTAAAACAGTTATAAACATAGCATGTGACCATCCTAATCCTATAACCCAACTAGGTTTTAATGTATTATTATCTATTTGTTCTCCTAAATAACTATGCTTTCCTGCAGTTTTCACAACAAAATCAAATGTCTCTTTTGCTTTCTTCTTTTCTCCTGTTTCAATATAATATAACGTCATCCAAAGATTTGCTATTACCCAAGGTGCTCCATCATTATAATGATCACTTTCAAATCTTTTATATCCACCTGTATATGTTCTAAGTGACATATTTATTCTTTCAACAGTATTAAGTACTTTCTTTTCTTTTGGTTTAAATACATTAAATGGAACAACCGCTCCTAATATACTTATATCCATTTGTTTATCTTCTGTATTTCTAACATATGATTTCTTTTCGTCATCATATAGATTTTCATTTATATATTTTTTAAGTTCGACTAATAGCACTTCTAATTCTTTTTTACTCTTATTTATTTTTTCTTCTTTTAATCTATTATTTTCAAAATTAGATGTATCTTTACCTAAAACATTATAAATTTTTATCATTGAATCAAATGCTGAATATATACTTGCTATTGAATATAAATGAATTCCTTCACACATTTCCCATAAATCATAACTTATATGATATTTATGTCCTTGCCTATTTACAAATCTTTCAATTTCTTCTTGTACAATGTCTTTATCTCTTTCATCTTTTCCAACTATTCCTAACCAGTCTTTTGAATATTTTTTTAAGAACTCTACTGCTTTTTCACACATTGGTAATACTGATTTTAAGAATTTATCTGATTTAGAATATAAGTAATGTTCATATACTCCATAAACAACACTTGCTGTTTCATCTATTTGATATCCCCATGATGGTGCTAAACGTCCATCTGTAAAAAATCTTTGTTCCCACATTCCAGATTTACTCTGAGTTTTCTTACAAAATACTTTAAAGAATTTTTCCGCTTCTTTATCCATTTTTAAAATATCTAATGCTTTTGTAATAAACACAGCATCTCTTGGCCAACAATATGCATATCTTCCACATCTTGTAAAATCTTCATCTATTTCTGGTGATGCAATAATTCCTCCTGTTTCTGGATTTGAAAGTAAAGGAAATAATAAAATACTTCTTTTATAGATTTCCAAAATTCTATCTTCATAAGAATTTTTACCTTCTTTTAAATTTAAACTATTATGGCTTTTTACATATTTTGTCCAATAGCTTTTTGTATTTGAATATTCTTTATTTACATCAAGACGTGTTATTCTATCTATTTCATCTTCCATATCTGAAATATTTTTATTTTCATCAACAAAAATATATATTACCAATTCTTTTTTTTCATTTGGATGAATAGTTCCTATTGTATATTTTATTGATGCATCGTTAGACATTCCTATATAATCTTTATCATATATTTCGCATCTTTTAATTTTTTCTTTACTTCCATTTATTTGATGTCCTGCTATTTTTTCTTGTTTTGTAAATGTTGAAACTACAAAATCATGTGCATATTGCATAACACCTCTATCTATTATTTTAGCTCCAACTAAATTATTTCTATCTGTATAAAGCTCTGAATGTATAAAGAAATTAACATCTAAATCTATTTTACTATCATTTATAAATGTATATTTTTTTATAACAACATTTTCTTTTATTGGTACAAAATCTGTTTGTAACATTTTCAAATTAAAATATGAATTTGTAACTTCAGTATTTAATATATTTGTATCTGGTTCATAATATTGTTTATATGTATTATTTATATCATCATGTAAATATATTAAATCAGAATTGTTTATTTGCACTCCTGTATGATAAAAACTTATATATTGTCTATTGTCTTTATTAGGAAAATATAATCTTTGTAATTCTCCTTTACTTGTAAAAGTTGCTAAAATATTTTGATTACCTATCATTGCTTCATTTAAATATTTACTACTCATTTTTTATTCCTTTATCTATTATTTATATTTAGACTTTAAAGTTGTCTATAAACCACAATAAATTTAATAATCCTTTATTTTTTTATCCCTGTTATTATACTTAACATCTTTAATCTTTTTTTCCTTTAAAAAGATTTTTTATAAATCTAAACATTTTTGAAAACACATTTGTTTTATTAACTTCAACAAGACTTGTCTCTTGTTTATTTGTTTTCATAGTTTCATTATTTTTGTTTTCAATTTTTTCAGATTTTATATTGTTTGTATTATTATAAACTTTGTCATTTTCATCATCATAATTAGCCTTTTTTTCTTCTTCCAATCTATAAGTTTCACTTAATTGAAAATTAATCATTTGCTCTTTTTGTTTAGGGGTTGCAAAATAATCTCTATAAAAATTAAATAATATAGCTCTTGTTTCTGGTAACAAATCTTGTTCATCTAAAGTTTTGGTTTCATCTAATAAAAAATCATATTCACTATTTCTATTTTTTTCTAAGTTTTTAATAACATTTTTGGGAATCTTATTATAATCAACATCTTTTAAATAACTTATAATCTCATAAACTTCTGTAAAGGCATTTCTATAAACTTCGGTCATTTATTCTTCCCCCTTTACTCTTTGTCTTTGGTTTACTCTTACATTTAAGTTTTCCATTGCATCTTGTATTTTTTGAACATCAATATCAGTTGTACCACATATTCCTATTGCATATGGATTTATCTTACATTTATTTTCATCGTCAAATTGTCTTTCCCCTTCTTTTTCAACATATGGATATTGTTTTTTTAATGTGTCATAATCAATATTATGTGCTTTTTTTAATACTCTATTTGCCATAAATATATTACTTCTTGTTACGCCTTTTAAGTCATTAGGAGCATATCTTTGTTTTGCAAATTCTATTAATGCATACATTGTATCAACTCCATTCATGAATCCGGTTGGTTTGTTTAGCACATAATCAAGCAAGCCTTCTGATTCTAATAAATCAATTTGAGCTTTTGTTCTTTCTGTATCATATCCCATAATACCTGGAAAACTTTTTACAATTTCATATGCTTTTTCTTCTCCAATTGCATCGCAAGATTTTAATACCTCAATTTTTTCATCTAAACTTTTATTATCTTTTTTTACAATTTTGGGATAATCAAATATTATATTTCTAATATCCTCATCTGAAAATCTCACAATTTTTTGTTCTTCATTATTTTTATGTCTAAAATATTCTTTAATTCTTTGAACATTTTCTTTAGTAGTACTTTCAGACATAGTATAATTTCTGTTTTTTCCTTTTTCATCTAGTAACTTTTTTCTAATTTTCATAACTATTTGTCTATCTTGTTCTTCGTCTGAAAGTGCCATAAAATTTGTTTTATCAACTATTTTATAATTTCTAACTTCTTCTAGATCATTTTCAGTCTTTTTTCTTTGTTCAATAGAATGTCCCATATTTTTTCTTTTGGCCTCGGTATATACTTCTATCCCTTCTTTATTTTCATTAGCAATGTAATAACTTTTAACAATTCTATCAATCGTATGTATAGAAGTTTTTAATTCTTTTTCTATATCTTGTATTGTTATTTCTCCATTTAATACCTTTGGCAAATATTCATTTACAATAGTATTTTCAAACTTTTTTTCATCTCCGTGAAATTGTTTTAATCTACTTTTTGTTGTTTTTTTCATATTATATTTTTCAGGCATATATAACCTCCATTTATTCTTATGTGTTTTATCCATCTATTACATTTAAAATTTGTTTTTCTAAATCTTTAATTTTTTCATTAATTCTAAATATATCTTCATCTTTTAAATCTGGATTAACCATATCAGATTTTACATATTCATCCATATCTTTAAGCTCTGCTTTAACCTTTTCTAATCTATTCATTACTTCATCTCTTAAGGTTACTGGAAGTTTCTTCTCGATTTTATTTATTACTTTAATGTCATCATTTAATTCATATGTTTCTCCAAAATCTGGTATTATAGTATTTATTCCAGCTTCGTTTACTATTTTTTCTTGTAATACTTTTTGAGACTCTTCTTCACCATGTACTAAAAAGATATGTTTTGGTTTTGTTATAAATGAATAAATAAAATTCATAAGCCATTCTTGATCAGCATGACCAGAATATCCCTCTATATATTCAATTCTTGCATTTACTGCAATTTCTTCACCAAATATTTTTACTTTTTTTGCCCCATTTACTATACTATATCCTAATGTCCCTGGTGCTTGGTATCCTACAAAAAGTATTGTACTTTTTGGATTCCATAAATTATGTTTTAAATGATGTTTGATTCTACCTACTTCGCACATTCCACTAGCTGATATAATTATAGCTGGAGTATTGTCTTCATTTAATGCTTTAGATTCTTCTGTTGTCATTGCAAATTTAAGTCCTGGAAATTCTAATGGATTATCTCCTCTTAATATTTCTTCTTTTATTTCATCTTCAAATAATTCTGTATTATCTTTAAATACTTCTGTTGCTGAAATAGCAAGTGGACTATCAACATAAACAGGTGCATTCATTAATGTTTGGTATTCTCTAATAAATTCTTCATCATCTTTGTTTTCTTTTAATTTATTTAGTTCATATAGAATTTCTTGTGTTCTACCAACTGCAAATGATGGAATTACTACAGTTCCCCCATTATCTAAAGTTTCTGAAACAATTTTTAAGAACATTTCTGCTTTTTCATCATTTCTAACATGTAATCTACTTCCATATGTTGATTCCATAACAAGATAATCTGCACTTTCAATCATTGTTGGAGAATCTAAAAGAGGAATATCATTATTGCCTATATCTCCTGTAAATACAGTTTTAATTTCTTTTCCATCTTCTTTTACCCATAATTCAATTATACTAGATCCTAACATATGTCCTGCATCATTATATCTAACATGAATATTTTCGTCTATTTCAACTATTTCATCATATTTAACAGCTTTAAATATTTTTAAACATCTAGCCGCTTGTTCTGCTGTATATAGTGGTTCTCGTGGTTCTAATCCTTTTCTTATTCTTTTTTTGTTTTTCCATTGGCTTTCCATTTCTTGTATATGTCCGCTATCTGGTAACATTAATGCACATAAATCACATGTTGCCTTATGAGCATATATTGGATTTCTAAATCCTTCATTATATAATTTTGGAATTCTTCCTGAATGGTCGATATGCGCATGTGTTAAAAGCATGAAATCAATCTCTGTTGGATTAAATTCAAAATCTTGTACATTCTCTTCTTCAAGCTCTGAACTTCCTTGCCACATCCCACAATCAACTAAGAATTTTTTTCCTGCAGCTTCTACTAAATAATTTGAACCTGTAACTGTTTTTGTCGCTCCTAAAAATGTAATTTTCATATTCTATCACCTTTCTTATCTATGCATTAAATAATTTAATATTTTTATTAGTTTTTATTAATAATCCATTGGTATCTATTTGATTTAAATCACATATTTTAATTTTTTCTTCAAATACATTTTCATCAAACATTTGAAAAAACACTTCATTATTTTCAATTTTAATATTTATTTCTATATTGTATAAATCAATTATTCGTGTATTAAAAATATTTTTAAAAATACTATAATCAAACATTTCATTATTAGAAATTTGTATTAATTCTCTTTCATAAACAGCTTTAAGTATTAACATATGTGAAACTTCATCAATCTTTTGTGTTAGTTCTTTTATATCATTAATATATTGTTTTTTACCATATGGTAAATTAGTATAATATCTAAATTCATATAATAGTTTTTTAATTTCTTCTTTTGTTTTTGCATTTTGTATTTTTATCTTAAAACATTCTAAAAATTTATCTTGAAATTCTAAAAGTTCATTTTTTATATTTGTTTCTAAAGTATCATGATTGCCATTTTCTAATAATTTTAAATATTCATATTTATTTTCTAAATCATTTTTGTATTTAACAAACTTTTGAGGTGTCAGCATTTCATTATATAACTTACGTTTTTTTATTAAATTCTCTCTTTCTCTTCTCATAGCATCAGCTAAGATTTTCATACTAAATATTTTTCTATCCAATGGCAGTTTTTCATTTCTTTTTTTGTATTCTTGTTGTAATAATATTTTATCATTCAAAGTTTCATCTATTTTTCTTATTTGCTTATTTATATCTTTCTTTCGTTTTGTTACCTCTTTTATAAATTCTTTTTTATCACGTATTTGGTTTAATTTTCTTTCTATATTTTCCTTATCTTTAAACAATGGTACTAACACTTCTTTATTATATTTCATATCAAGATATACAGATAATTTACAAATAATATCTATTAACTCGTCTGAAATTTCTTTTCCATAAGTTTCTTCTAATTTAGTAACAAACAATTCATAATAATCTATAATAAATTCTTTATTATAAATCCAATCATTTAAAAATTTAGCTCCTACCAATATTCTTAAAACTTGATATACTAAATTATGTTCTATACTTTCAATTTCTTTTGTAACTGTTGACCATGAAAATCCATTAAAATCTCGTAATGGTTCAACAGTATTAATATTATTACCAGTATTTAATAAATCAGATAAAGTAACATTAATAACATCATATT
>AUXO014330531.1_pt1 | contig 12903 bp, 7 predicted proteins | sample 768731 | NCBI WGS metagenome assembly AUXO01 (sample SAMN02715735, study PRJNA202380) | gut metagenome | biome: sheep rumen | host: Ovis aries | place: New Zealand: Palmerston North
GAGGCGCTTCGCAACGAAAAACCTCCCAATATCAATAAATGTAAAATCTGTCAAAAAAAACGAATCGGGTTCAGGTCATTTGAGAGTCTGCATAAGCAAGACCACGGGGAAGCCTACTTGTTGCCCAACCCCTCAAAGGTGTCGTACAGCCGCTTCAGCTCGCGTTCCTTTTCTTCAATTTCCTTTTTAAGTGAATCTCTAGAGAAAAGTTCATTCTTGCTTTCGTCGACTTCACCCTCTGGTTTGTGTTCCTTCAGCTCAAAGTCACGACCCAGGTACTTCTCGCGCACCTCCGGATTATCGGCCAACTGCTTTGGCGTACCCTGGAAAAGGATCTGCCCCTTAAACAGCAAATAGGCGCGGTCGGTAATCATAAGCGTCTCGTCCACATTGTGGTCGGTGATAAGAATACCGATATTTTTATCTTTCAACTTCCAAACAATGTCTTGAATATCTTGCACCGCAATAGGGTCGACACCGGCAAACGGTTCATCCAACATGATGAACTTCGGCTCGATAGCCAGACAGCGTGCAATTTCGGTACGGCGGCGCTCACCACCCGACAGACGGTCACCCAAGTTTTTGCGGACGTGTTCGAGGTTGAACTCCGAAATCAGGCTCTCTAGTTTTTCCTTTTGGTATTCCTTCGAGAAATTGGTCATTTCGAGCACCGACTTGATGTTGTCTTCAACCGTCATTTTACGGAAAACCGAAGCCTCTTGTGCCAGATAACCGACACCCAGCTGGGCACGTTTGTAAACGGGCAAACTCGTGATTTCCTGATCATCGAGGAAGATTTTTCCCGCATTAGGAACAATAAGGCCGGTAGTCATATAGAAAGTTGTCGTTTTTCCGGCACCGTTAGGTCCAAGAAGTCCGACAATCTCGCCCTGCTTAACGTTGATTGACACGTGGTTTACAACTGTTCGTTCGCCATAGGTCTTCACTAGGTCTTCGGTACGTAGCACCATCGACCCACCGACCGCATTTGCAACAAACTTGTCGTTCTTCACACCAGCGTTAGAGCTGCTAGTGAGTTCGTTAAATTCACTCATTGTATATCAATAACCATTTGATACAAAAATAGTACAAATAATCGGAAAAAACGATAGAAAACGCTTATTTCAAAGAAAAAGCGAACGGAAGTATGGAACCGACACCGCTAATCCGATAAGAGCCGTTGGCCCCATAAAGAAGAATCTTCATTGGTTGTCCGGCCCTCGCTTCTGTTTCAGCCATCACCTGCGCGCAACTGCCACAAGGGGTAATAGGTTCGGGCAGGAAACGTCCGTCGGTATAGGCGGCAATTGCGATGGCAACCACCTTCTGCCCCGGATAATTGGCCCCAGCGGCAAAAAGGGCGGTACGCTCGGCACAGAGTCCGCTAGGATAAGCGCCGTTTTCTTGATTGGCACCCCTGACCACTACCCCGTTGTCGAGCAAAACGGCTGCCCCCACCGAAAAATGCGAATAGGGGGAATAAGAGCCCTTGACCGCCTCTTTGGCAGAGTCGACCAACATACGCTCTTCCGCAGAAAAATCAGACTCGTCGAGCGCCTCGTATTTTATGGTTTTTACAAGTTGTCTCATAATAAAAGTTTTTTGCAAAGATAAGTACAAGTTGGCAGAGTTCTATAAAGACCCGGGGGTATATCTGACTCGATTTTCACACCCAGATTTCTGGTCCTAAGAGGATATTTTGAAAAATTATTTGTATTTTTACACTTGTTTTTGAACCTTTATTTCAAAACCGAATTTATTGAGATTGCCCTATATAAATTTAACTGGTAAACCCATTAAATTTGCGACTAGAGTATTGTGCGACAAATAAACAACTATATATGAAGAAATCATTAATTAAAATTCTTTTTTGTTTTTTATCGGCACTGTTGTGTATGCCTTCAGCATATTCACAAGGTGTATTGACATTTGAGATTTCTGACACACTTAATGCCCCTATTCAAAATTTCAAGATCACCATTAAGCAAAACAATCAGACTTTCAAGACATACACTACCGACACGGAAGGCCGAGTAATTGACAACAGTTTTCCAGCAGGAGAATACACCTACTACATCGGCTATGGAGACTTAACCACCGGCTCTTTCTCTGTAAAAAACGGAGAACCAACCTGGATTAACCTAGACTACCGACGTGTTTCAATTCATTTCAAAGATGAAAAGGGAAATCCGTCAAGCGGTAACAGCGTAACCCTCTACAAAAAGAACGCCGACGGCACCCGTACAAAAATCGGCAAGAGAGAATCTGGCACCGACGGCAAGGTCCTTTTTGTGGTGCCAGAAGGCCTATACTCCTACGAGGCTTCAAACGGTATAACCGACTTTGTTGTTTCCGACAAGAACATCAACACCGATGTTTCAACGTCTTCTAAGCTGATTACCTATCCGACTAAATTCCGTTTTGTGAAAGAAGGGAAACCAATAAAGGTATATGCTAAAGACATCGCTGTCAGCCAGTTCCAAAATGGCACATACGTAAATTTCGGTCTTGTTCTGGCACATGGCACCACGGTGCAAAACGGCTATACCCTCTACAGTTTAACAGACAACAAAATTTCATGTCCGGTTGGTGAATTCCAATATACGGTAAGCACCAAAGACTATGGAACCATTACTGGCACGTTCAACATCAATTCCAAAACTTCACAAACAAACAATATAGTTGATATCGTCTTGCCAAACGACGATGACGATGATGATGACGATGATGATGACGATGACGATGGAGACGGAGATAATGGTGAATATAAAGACAAGGACTTCCACGTTCACTTTAATGTCGTTAGTTGCGAAGATTCAACTCCGCTTAAGGATATTATTTGCGGTTACGCCGAGACAGGCAAGGCTATCCATAACTACAAATCGACAAACGATGACGGACTTCTGACCTATACGGTAAAAGGTGGAATCTATGATTTTTCCGTCCGTGATGAGAATTTGGATAAAGTACTTATAAATAAAGACACCATTATTTCAATCTGTTTGCCAATTACGAATCTGCCTAATTACCGGAGGGTTCTTTTCAGATTTTTCCATGATGGCAAACAATTCCACCCTCAATCAATCGACCATATCTATATAGGTAAATACATCAAGTATTCCAACTTCACAACGCTAACAAAATATACCGATTATTACCCAATAGCCGATACCGATGGTTTAAACAAGTATACAGACACACTTTATCTACCGGAAGGTAAATACTCGTACAGATTCGATATTGAGGAATCTTTTCATAAAGAAACCTACGAGACAGATTTCACAATTGAAAAAGATACGGCCGTTAAATATATCGACTTCGACATTCAAGACCAGTATACGGTCGACTTGTATGTCTTAAATGCAGACTCAACCCCTGTCAATGGCGTATATTATTACGAAATAATGAAAGATGGCAAGTCGGTGACGCCTACGAATTATTCAAAACAAAGCGACAAAAAAGGTTACAAACAATTCCTAACCACAGGCGGATCACACACCTTCTCGGCAGCGGGAACAACCCACACCCTAGAAATAAAAAACGACACCACCCTCTATTTTATATTGGGTAAAACAAGGAATGTCTTTTTCAAGTTCTTGCACGACGGGGAAATTATTAACCCCGACATTATGTCTATGGACATTCTAAAAGAGGAGGAACTCTATTTCTATTTGACTTCAACAAAAACAAACGGCAATTATGTGTTCGACAAACCGGCTCCGTTAGAGGCCGGGCACTACACCTCTGAATACTACTTTAACGATAAAATAGAAGGAACTTCCGTATCGTACAAAGTAAACCAGATTTTTGAAATTAATCCGGGCGAAAGCGACACCACTATTTACTTTGTCGTTCCGGTTAAAAGAACGGTCGACATCCAGATAAAAGACGCAAAAGGCTCTAATGTTGTAGGCGTTTACGCAACCATTGAAAAGCAAACGGAAAAGGGCGGCTGGACCGAGGTTTTTGAGGGCCTGTTCCACACCCAGTTGATGTCTGACGTCGACGGTATTGTTCACGACCAACTGGTTCCAGGGCACTACCGTATTAAGATACTGGATATTGTAAGAGAATTCGACATTACAGATTACGATTTGAAATTCTCTATCAATTCAGATGTAACACTGTTCAATGTGGTCTTCAAATTCTTATACAGCGACGACAACACCCCTGTTAAGAACCTGCCATTCACCCTCTTGAAGGGCAGCAGTTTCTACGCCAACCTTACAAGCGGAACAAGTGGCAGCGCAAAAACAGAGTGTGAGTCGGGTACGTACTCATTCAACTTCAACAATGGCATCAGCCACGATGAAACATACGCAGTATATAGCGACACGACTTTTGTAATTTACATCGACCGTCCGGTTCCGGTCAAGTCCATCAAGTTATCGGGCAAAGACTGCATAATTTATGGCGAAAGCGTAGAAATTTCGGCAACTATAACTCCAAAGAACGCTACGCTTAAAGACATTGAATACAGTATTGACAACTTCGACCTTGCTAAGATTTCCACCGACGGAACTTTGACTGCAAAAGAAAGCGAAGAAAGCGGCTATGTAACCGTTACGGCAACTGCCAAAGATGGAAGTGGTGTAGTTGGCACTTTGAGAGTTCACATCGGCGAAAGTTGCGACGACGAAGACCCTAAAGACCCTGAAGATAAGGATAAAGACAAGGATAAAGACAAGGATAAAGATAAGGACGACGATGGCGGAAACAAACCTAAAGTAGAGGAATATAAAGACAACATTATGATTCCTACCGCCTTCACTCCGCACGAGAAAGACGGCGCTAACGACGACTTTATGCCAGGTTACAGCGTCATCATTTACAACCGCTCGGGCGACGTCATCTGCGATTCTAACAATGGTTGGGACGGAACCTATAAGGGTGTAACGGCCGACGCAGGCGTCTACATTTATGTTTTGAAACTTAAAGACGGTAGAGTAAAGAAAGGCACAATCCAACTATACAGAAAATAAAGTTTAAGGAGAAAGACAAATGAAAAAAACAACCATAGCCATTTTGCTTTCGGTGCCTGGCATCTGCAACGCATTGGAAAGTCTTGAATGCAACTTCATAGACAAATTTACCAATGTAACCGGATACGAGGCGGTTTCGCACCTCAACGACAGCACCATTGTCATTAGACGTAACGACAGCCTATTTGTTGCAAAAACCGACTACAATGGTTCCATATACGATTACAACTACAACGAGGCTTTGACCAACTTGAAGGCAGAAGGCCAAATTGCATACAACGGTAAGGACACCTACTACTTCACCAACAACGGCAAACTCTATTCCGCTAAAATGGTAAAGGGACAGATGGGTGAAAAAGTTCTGCTTGAAGTACCGGGTACCACCGTCAAACGTGAGAAATACAACCACACGGCGCTCGTTTATTGCAGCTGGCACTATATGCCAGACGACACTATTCGGGTGAGCAATCCGGCATTTTCGAAAAATACACTCTATTTTTCGGCCAACCTGAAGGACTCGAAAGGCCGTGACATTTATTCCACGCAAATCAGCAACAACGGAAAGTGCTCACAGCCAAAGCGACTTGGCAAGAACATCAATTCGAATGGAGATGAAGATTATCCGCACATTCGTAAAGATGGTCAAATTACGTTTTGCTCTAACAGACAGAATCCGGAAACAAACACCGAAAAAGGCAACTTCGACGTCTATATCGGGAAAAACAACAACAAGTCTACTCCCGAACTTATGCGCGACTTTGTTGAAAGGAACAGGATTCCTGTAGTAGAGGAAGAACGTACAGCCTTACAGGAAACCGACACGGCTAAGGCCGACAACAATAACGATAAGTTGCTGAATGCCCTTAAAACAGTAACCGACAGTTCTACCTATACAACATCGGCAAAAGAATTGTCAGACATGTTTTCGTCTAAAGACACCATGGTTATGGCAACGGAACACGTGGTGGCCGGCAAAGACCTCCGTATCTTCTATTTCGACCTCAACTCCGACCAGTTGTCGGCGAAATACAAAAAAGACATTGAGGCGATTATCGACTTCATCAACTACTACCCCGACAACAGTTTCCAAATAATTGGCCACACCGACGAGAGAGGCGATGAGAACTACAACGAGGATTTGAGTATCCGCCGCGCACAATTCATTGAAAGAGAACTGATAAAGGCCGGCATTTCGCGCGACAGGCTGGAAGTGTTCGGCTACGGCGAAAGGAAACTGATTATTGAAAATGCAAAAACAGAAGACGAGCACCAGAAAAACCGTCGAGTGGAAATATTGAAAATAAACAAAACTGAAAACAATGAAACTTATTAATATAAAACTGCTTTTCTTTTTGCTGACTACCCTATTTTCAACCCACCTGTGGGCTCAGCAAGATATTATGGTGTCTCAACAAATCTTTTCACGTATGAACATCAATCCGGCAGGTACTGGCAACATGAAAAACTTCGATGCTTTCCTGCTAGGACGCTTACAGTGGTTGGGAGTGGACAATACTCCAAAGACCGCTCTGCTCAACGTGAGTTACTATAACGAGGGACTGAAGTCGAGTTTTGGTTTGACGACCAACTACGATAACATAGGTATTGGCAACAGCCAAACCACAGTTGATGCCGTTTACGCCTATCATCTGGACTTAAGCGAGAAATACATTCTCTCGCTGGGTTTGTCGGCCGGTATGAATATAGGTAGTTACGACCCCTTCGCCAACGATCTTCGCGACGTGGAACCCGACCAATCGTCATACGTAAAGGACAAGGAGACCGAAGTGTCGCCCGACATTAATGTGGGTGCAGAGTTGTCAAGCAAGCGCCTGATGGTCGGCTTGTCTGTAACTCACCTGCTGAAATCTGAGCCTACCACCTTTGAAAAGGGCCGACACATATACGCTTATGGCCGTTGCCTTGTGCCGCTTAGCCAGGTGTTTGACTTGGCTCCTATGGTTTCTTACATACATCAAAACAAAGTGGACGAAGCCGAAATAGGAGCTACGCTTTTCATTAATAAGATGTTTTGGGGTGGACTTACTTGGAAGCCCGACCTGAGAAACGTTAGCGATATGTCGTTGATGTGTGTTAATCTGGGTATGGAGGTTAACATATTCCGCATAGGTTACGCCTATAGCTTAAACATGGGTACCGCAAACAACCTACCTTCCAACACGCACGAACTTCTCTTGAGTGCACATTTCTGATGGTTGGGAATGAGGAATACAGACTAGAAATATAAACAAATAGCTCATAAAAAAGAGTTCTCCAGGCACAAAGCCGGGGAACTCTTTTTTGGTATAAATGAAGTGATAATTTTTTAAACCAGAGAAATCAGTTCATTCGAATGGACGATAGTCTGTTACTCGTCGTAGTAGGTGTAGGTCATAATTTTGACAAGAGTCGGATTTACTTAATTAATAGTCTCCTCTATTCTATATAAAGGTTAATCTATCTTAATAGCACGCCCCCTACCATTATAGTCACAACCTCATGGCTATAGGTGTGCAAGAAGGGGGAAACGATGCTTAGCTTATTAAAGCTTTACAGCTAAATTTTTAATTACAGAGATAGATATATATCTTTGCTTGCTATTTTATAGCAAACTCGAACTACTATATAAAGAAACGTATAACTGATAAAAAAGAAAATAGAATTTTCTTATTATGGACTATCTAAAGATTTACGATAACGTAATAAATAATTTCAAAGACAGATTCGCTAACTTATATCCCCAATATAAAATTAAATCAAGAGTTAAGGGATGGCATCAAAATCGCTGGATTCAAGTAGAGACAGCAATCAAAGGTGATTTCGATATCCATTACGAGTATGGGAACGGATACGTCAAATTGCATCTTGAAGGCAAATACTCCGAACTAAATAACAATATTTCAAAAGAACTAAAAGATTGTCTACCCGTTGACCAGGATTTCAAATGGCATAACTGGTTCAGTCGTCAAAAGGGTTCCTATCAATACGAATGCTATATTACTTCAGAGGAAGAGCTACTTAAACATATGTGTGTCCTTATAAAAAGGTGCGAGCCTATTCTTCAAAGTATTCAGTCAAGTTCCAAACCTTCGTCACCTAAAATTCAACAACTGACATACGATATAAAGAGTATTTCAGACATAAACTTTGGTGAACTCACTATTCCGGAATACCAAAGGCCATATAAATGGACTAAAAAGAATGTTGATCAACTCATAGACGATATCCTTACGTTCAAAAATAAGTCCTCTTATCGTTTAGGCTCTTTGGTCCTTTATAACAGTGATATAGTTGATGGTCAACAACGAACTGTAACATTAGCCCTTCTACTTCACGAACTTAAAGAAAAATTTTCTGATATCGTTGGAAATGAATTTCAAGAATTCTTTATGAATATGGAATCTTTTTGGGAAAAGACTTCTTTTAAAAACCCTATTTCCATTGCTAATATTAGAAAGAATCTTGAGGCTATACAAGAAAGGATATCAGACCTTGATGAGAGTTTCTTCAGGTTTTTATTACAGAATTGCCAGTTTGTTCTAATCATTCTTCCAGAAATTGAAGAAGCATTTCAGTTCTTTGATTCACAAAACTCCAGAGGTAAGGATTTGGAGGTTCACGACCTGTTAAAAGCCTTCCATCTTAGGGAAATTGACAACTTCACTATACACGATTCCGACAATATAAACCAATGGCAAACAATTGACACACAACATCTTGCTTCTCTATTCCTTGTCATGTTTAGAATAAAACGTTGGGCAAAAAGTTCAACAGCTAGGTATCTTACAAAAAAACACACAAGTGAATTTAAAGGTATATCCCTTTCTAATACTGAACGTTATCCCGTGGATATGATGCAGATAATGTGTCATTACTTCTCAAATTATTACTCTCAACATGTTGATCGATTCATAGACCATTCAACCTTGGAATTTCCATTCCAGTTAGACCAACCATGTATCAACGGTAGTCGTTTCTTTGATATGGTCAATCATTATGACACCCTTTATAATAAAATACAAGATATTAAATCTTACGGAAAATTTCCTCGGGCTAAAAACATAATCGAAACTCTTAACACATATAAGGAATCTTATAGAGATGGAGATAAATACGCCAGAGCCTTGTTTGATGCCACTCTAATGTACTATGTTGACAAGTTCGGTTTTACAGAGCTTGATCGTGCCATATACAAAATATTCAAATTCGCATACAAAATTAGAATATTCCATTACAGTCTGCAATTAGCTTCCGTAGACAATTATGTGGTAAGAGATGAGAGGTTCTTCCAAGAAATAAGGAACGCTCTCAAACCATCAGACTTCTTTTCTATAAAAGTCGACTCTATCAAACAAGAAGATTGTGCTTCAAACAGTAGCAAAGAATTAAAGGAAATCTACTTCAATCGAGAATTACAATGAATAACGAGCCTAAAGAATTTTCAGTAAAGAACTTATTAGATTCAGACAACTATCTGATTCCTATATATCAAAGGAATTATGCATGGAAATTTGAGGATATGCACCAACTCCTTCGAGACGTAGCTGACTATCTTGTTGACAACAAAGACTGTAATTACTATATAGGTAATTTGATAGTCTACCCGAAGAAGGATAGTAGAGACTATTCAAAAACAATATATGAAACAGTGGATGGACAACAGCGTCTCACTACACTAAACATTATAATGTGCGCTCTTCGTAATACCATCGGTTTGGATTGGTACAAGGGGGTTAACATTCGTTTTGATAATCGTGACATTTCAAATATCACTTTATCTGCTATTTATGATGGAAATGTTTCTAATAATGGGGATTACAATCAGGATATTCTAAACGTTTATCATAAAGTATATCAAAGTTTAGAATCGATATGCAAGGAGTCGTCAATTGAAATAAGCGATTTCCTTGACTACTTTCTCAATAAAGTTATTATTCTCCGCATCACAGTTCCAGAGGATACGGATTTGAACCATTATTTTGAAATAATGAACTCTAGAGGAGAACAGCTAGAACAACATGAGGTTCTTAAAGCTAACCTAATGGATGTTATCAAAGGCTCTCCTGAAGAGATGTACGTATTTGACAAGATATGGGAATGCTGTTCTAACTTGGATAAATATGTTCAGATGAATTTCAATACTGACGAAAGGGCTAATCTTTTCGGTGATGATTGGACAGCTCTGCCAAATCAAGATTTTGCTGTTATCCAAAAATCTATTATAAGTTGTAGAAAGTCAGCCGATGCTGAAGTAAAAAGTCTTAATGATCTTTTTGCTGATAATAAAAACCACGTTAGTTTTATCGAACCAAATTCAACAACAGGCAGAGACAATGAAACTCCTGATAGATTTCACTCATTGATAAATTTTCCAAATCTGCTCTTACACGTTCTGTCTATAACCAATCCTAATGAAGATGTTCCTCTTGATGATAAAAGATTGAGCAAGACTTTTGATTACATACTTAAGAAACAAAATAATAAAATTTCATTTGTAAAAAATTATATATCTAATTTACTATATATAAGGACTATATTTGATACCTTTATTTTAAAAACTAAAATTGAAGATAGTGATGAAAAGTGGAGTCTTAAAAAGCTAAAAGCATATGACAATAGAGGGTCGAAAAAACCTCAATACGACTCATTGTTTTCAAACGACAGTGAAAACAACCAGGTTACACTGCTTTTATCAATGTTCCATGTTTCATCACCTACAATGAACTACAAATATTGGATGAATGCTTGCCTTAACTTTGTTTATGCCAATAAAGCTACAGTTACCGCAAGCAAATATATATTCTTTTTAGAGTCTTTAAGTAAAACTTATTTGCTTGATAGGTTCTTGGTTGACTGTAAAAAGAAAAAGAGAGAATATTCAGACTTCATACACAATCCAAACTGCACTCCAAACAATTCAACTTCAGACATCAACTGGAATCTGCTTAACAATGGTGTAGGAGTTGAAAACTTCATATTTAACTGCTACGACTACATCCTATGGTTACAAGACAAGTCAAAGTTCTCAAATTTCTACTATTCTTATAGGAATTCTGTTGAACATTTTTATCCTCAACATCCTATTGGCAATTTTACACCAATGGAGGATAACCACTTAAATAACTTCGGCAACCTATGTATCCTAAACAGAGGTATAAATTCAAAATTTAGTAATAGCATTCCAAAAGCGAAGGTTGATAATTTTGGATCTGCTCAAGAAAGAGCCACATACAGCATAAAGCTCCAACTTATGATGGCTCGTGTTGACGAGGTTCATAAATGGGACATCTATGATGTTGAAGATTTCTTCAATAAGGCAAAAGAGCTTATTCAAAAATACTTAGAAAAGACTGATAACTAAATTTAAATAGACGTATACATTTGGATTTTATTTCTCTATTGTTTTATACAGAAGTTCAGCCTACGCATTTAGAAGCACTCCATATTCTTGTGCCCTCATAATAGAAAAGTATCTTACATATAGAAAATCGTCCCCGTTGCGGTAGTGTACAACTTCGCAGCTCTTATACCCCCAATAAGCCAGCGGAAACTCGTCTAAAACACAGTTTCCGCTGATTTATAAACGAAATATTTACATATCAACTCAACTTGAAGTGGCTTTTAGACCCTAACGTGGGATTTGTAATATGAGGCATTCACTTGGAGGACAAGAAAAACGCTAGCGTGAATTCTCCCTAGTATTTCAAGGAATGATTATTTTGCGTAGATTGATGTATTCTCCGAGTTGGTTCTTCACTCCGACAGTCCTTAATTCTCCTTAACGATTTCCCAATGACCGCCTTTGTCGGGACCGACACGACGGATGAGGCCTTTTTGCTGCATCTTTTTCATGTTTCGCCAAATATTACTTCTGTCAATCCCAATTAAATCAGACATTTCTTGTGTCGTGATATTGGGATTTTGTTTTATTAGATTCAAAATTTTCTGTTGCGTTTTCTGTTGCGTTTTCTGTTGCGTTTTCTGTTGCGTTTTCTGTTGCGTTTTCTGTGAACTTTCTATAACATTTTTCTGGATAGTTTCTTTTCTCCTGTCACTAAATTCCTCTTCTGTCGTCTTAAGGAATTTGTCTATATCACTACGCAGGTGTTCAATATGCAACTGCGTCATGCTATCAACAAAGATGCCGATATCTTCAGTATTTCTTGTATCAACAAGAGCCTGGATATAAGTTATTTTGTCTTCTTTGAGCACTCGCACTGGCAACAAGTCGTATTCCATTTGCAACAAGTTCATCAGCAAACGGCTGGTACGCCCATTGCCATCTGCCCATGGATGTATGGTCACCAGTTCGTAGTGAGCCCAAAAACTGAGGTGATAGATAGCACAGGGGTCTGTCTTGTCGACCGAAATGCGACGTTTGTTCAGTTCTTCACAAAAAGCGGCAAGACGTGACGGCACTTTCTGGTACGACATATACGACGGTCCACCAAGTCCCGCACTTACATTCAGTTTGCGCAACTCACCTCGTGCAGCCGAAAAACTGCCAATCATTGTGTTATATTCGTTACCGGTATGGCTCATTACTTTAGCAGCCAACGAGATAAGCCAATCTACAGTTATAGGCTCGTGTCGCTGAATCCATTTCATTCCATATTCGTATGCGGCCTTAAGATCGAGGTTCATCATCTGCTCCTGTATCGTGCGTTTACTGCTGGTGATACCCTCGTCGAAGAGGAGTTGTGCCTCCACCTCTGTCACGGTGCTGCCTTCAATGGCTGTGGAATGGGCAATAATGGAGTAGATATAGAATTTTTGGAAGTCTATCTGTTCCAAAATGCCTAAATCCTTATATTGATTCAGCAATTTAATCAATGTATCTTTGTCTTGTTGCGTCATCGTCCTTTCTCCTTTTAATATGCCGTAACCGATTCCACGGAACGCTTCTTCAAGCATCTTTTGT
>AUXO015403532.1_pt1 | contig 12899 bp, 21 predicted proteins | sample 768731 | NCBI WGS metagenome assembly AUXO01 (sample SAMN02715735, study PRJNA202380) | gut metagenome | biome: sheep rumen | host: Ovis aries | place: New Zealand: Palmerston North
GAACTGCGATTTACGATGTTTTTCTATGACTATGCCGGCGAAGAACTGTGTGAATTCAACGGTGTGCGGTATTCGGTATACAGAACATACCGTGCGCAGGATGACAGCATTGAACTGTACGTTGAACGGAGACAGGGCGATGGATAATGTTATTCAGCCGGCACAGATGCAGACAGAAATTGACAAAATTCTGAAGCAGTTTGGAGAAAACACAACAGAAGTTGTCAACGAATGTGTGCAGACGGTCGCAGAGAAAGCAACAGCGGAATTGAAGACAGCCGGAACGTTTAAAGGTCGGAAATATCGTGGATCATGGACAAATGAAGTGCAGAAAAAACCTGGATACACTGATGCGGTTGTGTTCAATAAACGGAATTACCGGTTGACGCACCTGCTTGAATTCGGACATGCAAAGCAGAACGGCGGGCGCACAAGAGCATTCCCGCATATCGCACCGGTCAATGATAAAGTGGCAGAAATGTTTGAAAAGGAGTTGATGCGAAAAATATGACACAGACAGAACTGTTTGACATGCTTGCATCATCCGGTTTTCCTGTCACCTATTACCAGTGGAAAGTTGGTGCAGTTCCGGCGTTGCCATATGTGGTTTATTTCTACCCTGGCACAGACAACTTCAGTGCCGACAATAACGTATATGTGCAGGTCAACACGCTGTACGTTGAACTGTACACAGAAAACAAGGACTTCAATGCGGAAAGTCAGATTGAATCTGTTCTGCAGAACATTTGCGGTTACTGGAACAAATCTGAAACATACATTGAATCAGAACAGATGTATCAAACACTTTATGAATGTGAGGTAATAATAAATGCCGACTAATAACAATAAAATCAAATACGGAATCAAGGCGTGCTATTATGCACCGGTCACAGCCACAGCGGCAGATGGAACGCTGACATACGGTGAACCGGTTGCACTGCCTGGTGCTGTTTCTATTTCTCTGAGTGCAGAAGGTTCATCGGAACCGTTCTATGCGGATAATGTCGTTTACTGGCAGGGCACTGCGAATAACGGATATTCCGGTGATCTTGAACTGGCACTGATTCCGGATTCCTTCAGAACCGCTGTACTGGGTGAAACCCTTGATGCAAAGGGATTCTATGTTGAACGGTCTGATGATCCGCAGACTGAATTTGCACTGTTGTTTCAGTGCGAAGGCGATGTGAATGCAACACGTCACTGTTTCTATCGTTGCACCGCATCACGTGCAGAGGTAGCCGGACAGACAAAGGAAGATGCAATTTCACCGCAGACAGAGACCATTTCAATCACGGCGATGCCTAGAATCAATGACAGCGTAGTCAAGGCACGTTGCCCGTATGCAGAAGAAGCAACAACACCGTATCAGACATGGTTCACAGCGGTGCAGGAGCCGACAGCGTAATCAATGGAAAAGATCGTTGATATTGACGGCAAAAAGATTGCCTTCAAGGCGACAGCATCAACGGCAAGGAAGTACAGACAGCAGTTCAACCGTGATCTGCTGATTGACATGCAGGAATTGAGCAAGTCAGTCAGTGACGGCGGAACGCTGTCTGCGTCTGCCCTTGAATGCTTTGAAAACATTGCATACACCATGGCAAAACAGGCAGATGATTCGATTCCAGGAACGGCAGATGAATGGCTTGACACATTTGATATGTTCTCAATCTATCAGATACTTCCGCAGATCATTGAACTGTGGGGTGTAAGCACCGAAACACTTGAAACGAATAAAAAAAAATAGCACCGACCAGTCGCAAAATGACAACGGCACTATTTTTGTTAAGATGCACAGAATTAGGTTTGTCCATGTCTGATCTTGATGAACTGGACATTGGCATGGTGTTTGACATGTTCACGGAACGGTCAAACGATGATGTGAAATATCCAAGACTGGCGACACAGGAAGACATGGACAGACTTTGAATGAGGTGACGTATGGCAGGCAATAAAATCAGAGGAATCACAGTAGAAATTGCGGGTGACACATCAAAACTGTCAAAGTCACTGCGTGAAGTTGATTCATCACTGCGTAATACACAGAGCCAGTTGAAGGATGTCAACAAACTGTTAAAACTTGATCCGAAAAATTCTGATCTGTTGCGACAGAAACAGGAACTGTTGAACAAGGCACTGCAGGATTCAAAGGATAAAGTTGACAATCTGAAAAAGGCACAGGATGCACTTGGTGGTCGCACTGAACAGAATGCGGCACAGTATGACGCAATTGAACGTGAAATCATTGCGTGCGAACGTGCGCAGGGAAAGTGGAAAAACGAACTTGATGGAATGAATGCACCGTTGCAGGATTTCAAAGCAACGATGTCCGATGTATCAAAGGCAACAGGTGACTTTTCACAGAAGACAAAAGGTCTTTCAATGGCGGCAGGTGCGGCGGCAGGTGGTCTGCTTGCAAATGCATTTGCGGCATCTGCACAGGCAGATGAATACAACACACTTGCCCGCAACACCGGTCTGACGGTCGAAGAACTGCAGAAGATGAAGTATGCATCTGACTTTGTTGATGTTTCTTTTGATTCAATGACCGGATCAATTGCGAAACTGACTAAGAACATGGCGAACGGATCAGATGCATTTGAAACACTGGGTGTATCGATTCGTGATGATGCGACCGGTGAAATGCGCAATGCAACAGATGTTTGGTATGATTCGCTTGCCGCACTTTCACAGATATCCAACGAAACGGAACGTGATGCACTTTCAATGGAACTGTTCGGAAAATCCGCAATGGATTTATCCGGCATAGTGGATGACGGCGGGCAGGCATTGAAGGATTACGGACAGCAGGCAGAAGATGCCGGATTGATTTTGTCCGGCGATACCATGCAGGCGGCAAACCAACTGAATGATTCCGTTGATAAGTTGAAAGCAACAACCACACAGGCGATGCTTGAAGCCGGTGCTTCACTGGCAACCACACTTGCACCGGCAATTGAAAAGGTTGTGGAATTGGTTTCAAAACTTGCAACCTGGTTTGGCAATCTGTCCGGTCCGGCGCAGGCGGCAATTCTTGCGGTGCTTGGAATCGTTGCGGCAATTTCACCTGTTGCCGGAATCATTTCTGCAATCACTGCGGCGGCGGCGGCGTTGAACATAGCAATGGCACCGTTGACGGGTATCATTATCGCTGTCATTGCGGTTATTGCGGCACTGGTTGCCGCAGGCGTTGCGTTATATCAGAACTGGGATACTGTTGTGGCGTGGGCAGGCACGCTGAAAGATAACGTTGTAAATGCCTTCAACAATCTGAAAGACGGTGCAATAAATGCATTCAATAATCTGAAAGATTCGGTTGCAAGTATCTTTGAAAATATCAAAAACAGCATTTCAGAGAAGATCGAAGCGGCAAAAACAACGGTGTCAAATGTTGTTGAAAAGATCAAAGGCGTGTTCAACTTTTCATGGTCTCTGCCACCTTTAAAACTTCCGCACTTCCATGTTTCCGGTGGTGAACCACCTTGGGGATTAATGGGACAGGGTTCACTGCCTAAGATATCGATTGACTGGTATAAGAAAGCGTATCAGAATGCACTGATGTTCAACAGACCGACTGTGATCAGTACCGGAACCGGATTGATGGGTTTCGGAGATGGAAATGGTGCTGAAACTGTTGTTGGAAATGATCTGCTTGCAAGTATGATCAGACAGAATTCCGGTGCAGATGAACTGATTCGCATTGAAGGTCTGCTTGAAACACTGGTTGCAAATCCGATTGTTCTGCAGGGTGATGCACGGCAGATGTTCAAGGTTGTTCGCAATCAAAACAACAACTTCAGACTGTCAACCGGCAAAAGCGGGTTCAATTATTGAGGTGACACATGGCAGATTTTCAGTTATTCGTGGTCGGTAGTGTTGACTATACCGGCAAAGTGAAACAGACGGAATATGATGTGCACCAGGATGACGTTGTTGAAAACTGGGTTGACGGCAATCATCGCACACGGTCTTCCGTGATCCGCACACGTATTTCCGGATCAGTGAAACTGTTGCTGAAGAAAGCGGAATACAATCAATTCCTTGCGGACATGGAAACCGCAAAAACCGTTGCATCAAACACTTATTCAATCGGCGTGCATCCGAACAACGTTGCAACCGGCACAGGTCTTGTGACTATCAATGCACTGTGCACTGTTTCTGCAGAAGTCGCATATGGAACACAGACATATTCGTATCAACCTGCGGCGATGTATGTGACTGTGAATATTGAGGAATGGTAAGATGCTGAATATACCGGATGAAATCAAGGCACTGTTCAAAAATGGCAGTGCCTTTAAAAATTTTCATGTGCAGTTTCCGAACGGTGAAAACGCTGATCTGAACAATGATGACATTGTTTCTGAATCGGTGTCTTTCACCGAATCAATCTGTTCTGCGCAGGTGTTCCAGTTCGGTTTGTCAGAGCGGTCGCAGATTGAATTTGAATGCGTTGGTGTTCAGAACATTTACGGTATGACAATTGATTGCGCAATTGAAATCTGTTTGGAACTGCTTGAAGATGAAGCGCAGTTTATTGCAGATCATCCGAACACAGGAAACGAAACGTTTCTTGATCCGCAAGTATGCACGTATAACGGTCGGAACATGTACCGTGTGCCGTATGGCAGATTCATCATTGAATCATGTCCACGGTCACAGGGTGCGATGAAGCACCGGAAGGTGACTGCGTACAGCATTGACGGATATGCGAACGCATCAAACGTTGTTTCTACGATTCTCAATGCAAAAGAAACCACACCAACTGCACCACCGGATGGCATATATGCCGGTCTCATGGCACAAAATGCATATTTGCTTTTGGCAGGCGAAACACAGAACGTTGATGGTCTCACGTTGTCAGAATCTTCTGTTACGCTGACCGATGAAATTGATGGAAACTATGATGACATTCAGTGGGAATACAACGGAACGGTGTATTTTCTTCAGATTTTAAGAGGAGATGCAACATACAAGGCATGTTCTGTGAATGACATCAATTCATTGTTCAAGATTGAATACACAATGAACGCAGACGCATTGACTGACATTCAGACGGCAATTGATACGGCGGTTTTGTATGGGTGCGAAGAATCAGCCGCACGGACATTTCTTGAATTGAATTTCATGCCTTTTTTCACGGCAAATTATTCTGCAGGTTCGCCTATTTATAATGCGCTATATAGAACCGTTTTACGTGATAAAGACTGTGGGAAATACTTTTATGGATATGCCGGTGACTGGCGTGAACCAAGCGTGATATTTCCGACCGGCGGACTGCAAGTGATTATCAGCCCGTATCAAGGAAGTGAAATATACAACAAAACAACTGCCATTGCGGCACAAAACATATCTGTCACAAAGTACGAACAGACTGACGCAAGCAAAAACAATGTGCTGATTGGAATCAAAGCAACTGCTGATTCAGATGCGTTTACCGGTGCAAAAACATTCATAGGCGGAGTGAACGCATATGATCTTGCACGTGGTATTGCAGAGGTAACAGGGCAGTTTTTTGCATCCGGCAGGGATGGAACACCGGTGAATGTTACAGTTTCAAAGAATAATCCGATTGCAATGACACCGGCGGAATATTCTGAACTGTGGTGGGATGAATATGAAGTTGATCCAGTCGGAACAGTTCGTTACACCTTCAACGATTATGTGAACGGCACAACAAACGAAACTGAATTGACTGTTGGAACAGGCACGTCAGTTTATTCAATGTCTAACAATTACTATCTGCAAAACTTGGTGCTGACAGAAGATGACTACTACACAACAACCGTTGCAGACTTTGTGCAGAATCTTCTTAACACTATATTTGTTCCGAAACTGGCAGAGATATCATTTGTGCCGGTCACACTAGATGCAATCGGTCTGCCTTACCTGGAAGCGGGTGACTATCTTGAAATCGATGATGCTGACGGCGGCACTGTCGGCACATACATCCTGTCAAGAACTATCAGTGGCATCCAGGTGCTGACTGACAGCATTGAATCAAAAGGTGGTGAAGTGTTAGGAAATGGCAGTTAGAATGCGTTATGGTTCCGGCGACACGGCAAACAGAACGGAAGCCGGCGGTGAAACACCTGCACCTGGCGCACCTACTGCGGCAGGCACTTTTGAATTAGGCACAACAAGAGCAACGGTCAATATTGGATTCAGACCGAAGTATTTGTGCGTGTGGGCGGCGGCAAACCAACTTGCAATCAACACATACAATGCGGATGTGAGTGAAACACAGGCACGGTATAGTGGCGGCTCTACGAATTCAACACGTTTCACAATCGGAAGCAACACAGACAATTATCACCTGTACGCAATCACAGATACTGGTTTTCAGATCAACCGGCGTGCGGCGAATGTCACAAGTGATGCATATTATTTCGCAATCGGATACGCACCAGGTGAATAAAGGAGAATGCAATCATGACACCGTTTGAATGGAGAACAATGACAATCGGCAAATCATATGATTCAGACGGGTTTCCGCAGAGTAATCCGTTTCAGTGTTGGGATTATTTTGATGCATTCATCCGGTACTTCAAATTGAATCTGAAAACATACTGTGCATTGACCGGATATGTGTGTGATCTGTGGCGATTGAAGGATAAATACGGATACAGCAAATATTTTGACTTCATCACTGATCCGGCGCAGTTGCGTGATGGTGACTGGGTTCTGTTTGACCGTGGAAGCAAGTCACACAGTCAAAGTCATGTGTGTATGTATTTCGCACCTAATATTGAATTAGGACAAAACCAGGGATCACCATACGTCACGGAAAAAAGCACATCATTTGCTGATATGATGGGCGCATTCCGTTTCAAAGGGTGGTCGGAGATCAGCACCGGCGCATCCGACATCATCATCAATGGTCATTCTTATTCGCTGTACAGACAGAAGGCAGGGCAGAAGGCAGTTGTACTGTCTGCCGGTCTTAATCAACTGGCAAAAATAAAAGACCTTGATGCGGATGTCAAAGTGATGGCAAAGATCACCGGCGCAAATTACTTTCAGATGAAGCGTGACCAGGCTGATCCGTATGGAACCACATATGGTGATTTGTCGGCACCGTTGAATGATGTGTGGCGGATGTTGCCGAATCAGAACAACACACTGTACTTTGATCTGACCACTGGCGCATACGGCGATTGCACCGGCATCCACATTGATCCGGTGCACGATGTGTATTCACCTGGTTGCGTGTTTCCGGCATCCGGCAACTACCAGTACGGCACATTCATCGGAATCAACTGCGTCAACATAGTCAGTCGGTATTCATTCACGATCAGATTTGTTGACGGATCACACGCTGTCGGAATCGCAAATGAAGACCTGTCACCGAAACAGATTGCAAATGACTTCCGGCAGTTTGCCATTGAATCAATCGCATTCCTTGACGGCGGCGATTCTGCGCAGATGGGCAGAGTGAACAACGGCGCATTTGAATATGTCCGTGACACCGGCAGAGCATGCCCGTCAGCGGTTGCGATAGTGGAACCGTTGCAGAAACCGTCTGACACGCACGGAAACACGCCTACAGAAGGCGAAACACAGAAAGAAGAGGAACAGACCATGAACAACGAAACAACCAACAGTGAGCCGGTAAAGGATGAAACGTGGTCTGATCCGGAACCGGTCACAAATGACCACATTATTCTGCAACGTATCGCATCATTGATGTCCGTCAAATCAATCATCACGATCTTTCTGACAGTGGTATTCGGCATGCTTGTGCTGAAGGGCGCAGAACTGCCGGATAAATTCGTGAGCATTTACACCATGTGTATCAGTTTTTTCTTTGGGTACCAGTTCAAGAAAGCGGAAAGCGGTGACGGGAAATGAATGATCAGATCACATTTGTCACACTGGTCGGTGTTCTGCTTTTGATTGGGCAGGTTGCATCACTTTACAACAGCATTGTCACGGCAAAGAAAAATGCATCAGAACCGTTGAATGAAATCAGACGTGCGGTAAGTGCGCACACAGAAGAAATCAAGGAAATCAAACGTGATATGACTGACGTGAAGCGTGATCTTAACAATGCATATGACAAGATCAGAGAAAACAAAGAAGAAACAGAACGCACGGCAAAGGCGCAGAATGCCGCACTGGTTCAGATTCTGCTTCTGCTGAAAGAACCGAACAACCGCAACGATCAGAAGATTGATGAAACCATCAAACAGTTAACGAGTATCTAAACCCCTGCCCGCTGTATGTCCTCCTTCTATGAAACAGGGTGCGTGGTTCCTTGGGCAAGAATTGCGCACCAGGCAAACAAAAACCGGTCTTCATGACCGGTCTTTTTTTATGGATAACGAACCGCAATCATGATCAGAATCTGACCATCATCTGTTATGTGTTCGTCTACTTCCGCAAAGGCAGGGGTGGATGTGCTTTTGACGAAATCAAGCACGGTTTCATGTGAAACTGGTTCATTTCCGGTTTCGGAATAGTTGATGTGGATCACCAAACGTTGCCCGCCTTCATCATCAAACAGGAAGATTCGATTGATGCACGTGTCAATCAGCATCCGCTGTGCTTCTGTATCTGTCTTTTCTGCGTGTTTCAGAGCCGTCAGAAACGCAATAACTTGTTCCCTAGTGAATTGTGGCAGTGCAATCGTTTCTTCCTGTATACGCTGTTCTAGACGGCATTTCTGCTGTTCCAGTTCTTGCAGTCGGCTGTTGGTTGTGTCCGACCATATGCCGTCTTCAATCGCAGTCAGTATGTTTTCCAGTTTCTTCTGAACAAGTTTCAATGAATTCTTCAGAACCGCAAGTGATCCGTTTTCATGGTCGGTCTCCTGGAAGCGCATGACAGCATCCGCAAGTTTTCCGATGATTTCATCAGTCAGAATCTGTTCATTCAATATTTTGATCACTTCATGTTCAACCCAGTCTTTTGGTACACGCTTCTTTGTGCATCCGTTTTTTGTGTATGTTCTTGTTCCGGCACAGATGTAATACCGGTAAGTTTCGCCGGTTTTGCTTCTTGCCGATTCTCCAAGCATCTGTTTGCCGCAGTGACCGCAGAACAGTTTGCCGGTCAGAATATACGGCACCTGGTCTTCTGTGCTGATCCGAATCTTGGTGAATGATCTGCGTTTCAGTTCTTTCTGCACACGATCAAACAGATCACGGTCAACAATTTCCGGAATTCCGTGCGGATCAACGATGTCTTTGTATCTGTACATGCCGGTGTACTTCTCATTGCGCAAGATGTTCCGCAGGGAATTCTTGTTGAATTCCTTGCCTTGTGCAGTCTTGATTCCGTCTTTGTTCAAGTCTGCAACAATCTTCATGTACGGTTTGCCGTTTGCGTATTCGCTGAAGATGCGTTGAACAACCGGCGCAGTGACCGGATTGATTGCATATCTTCCATCTGATCCTTTTTCGTATCCGTAGGTTGGTTGTGACAACATTTTCCGTTCAAGTGCAGAATCATACAAACCACGTTTCACATTTTCGGCAAGATTTGCACTGTAATATTCCGCAAGAGATTCCATCAGACCTTCCAATATGATTCCTTCAGGTGAATCACTGATGTTTTCCATTGCGCTGTAAATCTTCACACCATTCTTCTTCAGAATGTTCCGGTACATTGCACTGTCATATCTGTTGCGGGCAAATCGATCCAGTTTCCACACAATGACTGCCTGGAACGTGTGCCGGTCACTGTCTTTGATCATCTGTTGGAAGGCAGGTCGCTTGTCACTGGTTCCGGTCAATGCGCTGTCAGTGTATTCGTGGATCACGGTCATACCGCACCTGGTTGCATACTGGCGGCATTCTCTTAACTGACCGGCAATTGATTCTTCACGTTGATTGGATGATGAATAACGTGCGTAGATGACTGCCGTGATCACTGCCGGTTCTCCATTTCTGCATTGTATACATCTTGCGCTTCTTTCAACAGATCAAGATAGTTGATGCCCATAAAACCGCACATCATATCCAGTTTCTCAATGTCCGGTGATGCCTTGCCTAATTCGTATGCGGATATTGTTGTTTTTCCGACACCTACCACATTTCCAAGTGTTTCCTGGCTGATGCGTCTGATCACACGTTCCCTGCGGAGAATGTCGCCAAGTATTTCCTTGCGTCTTGTCTTCATTATGTGTTCACCATTCCTTCTGTACAATCAATATGCACAAAAAACAAACAAATTGCAAGATTCCTGTTGACAGTGCAAAATTATTGCACTAAACTAAGAGTACAAAGAAGTTGCACACGGTGCAACAGAACCGCACTAAGTCGGTAAAGGAGAAAAGGACATGACAAGCAAGGAAATCAAAAAAGCGTGGGAACGGATGAAGAAAGACCTCAAGAAGGAATTCCCGGAAACAACACAGTTGCACAGAAAATTCGTCATGAATTACGCACAGATCGCAAACAGAACTGCAACATTCGTGGCAGTCGGCGCAACACCGTATGATGAAGCAATTGAAATTACGGAACACATGATTGGTGAAATTGATCATGTATATTCACCGGAATACAGGGAAGAAGTACATCACAATTGCCGGGAACGGATCAACCGCCTGGAAGAAAAGAAGTCAGTATATGGAACCCCGTTGAAGGAAACGGAACACCTGCGTGACATGATCAAGAATTCAAAAGCGTTTGAGCGGTTCACACAGGCAGTTGGTGAAACAACACTGACAATCGAAGTTGATTCAGAAAACTATTACAAGATCAGATTCCACTATTAAGAATCAAACGGTTCGCCGGTCGCCGATAAGCACCGGCACACAAGGTGAAGATCATGAAGAAATACACAGTGATTGTGATTGAAGATGAAAATACAAAACCGGAGATCAAACAGGCATGGACATACGGACAGATGGCATCCGGTGAAATGACATGGGAATTTGACGGAATGGAAGACGGTGCAATTTACACCGCAACAAGAATGAAGATTGCCGGCAAAATGCGGTACGTGCTGATCCGGCAGTGAAAGGATGGAAGGACATGAAGGAACTGACACCGTTGCAATTAGCAAAGGCAACAACCAGGTACAACGATTTGATGTATGACCTGTGCCACGAGCATCACACAATCGGAACAAAACTGTCACAGGGAACAGAAAACTGGAATCTGCGTGATATGGTCGCAGAATGTGACTATCATCTGTCAACCTATTATGAGAGCGGACACATGAACGCTGATCTGATCCATGGCGATGAAGATGAACGGAAGGCATGGAGATCGGAAACCGGCAAACTGCGCAGATTCATCAAGCGGTTCAAACCGTACATCACTGACATGAAGTGCACCACAGGTCACTGCAGTCGGTACGATTCAAAACGGTAATTGCAACCAGGTGAAGCGATAACACCGAAACAACACTATTCAAGAAAGGACAGTGAAAACATGGAAGAACTGAAACACGGATCAGAAGAAATGACGCAGTACATCATCACAACGAACAGCGGGAAACATGTGCGGCTGTTCGTGAGTGCAGAAGACTGGAAGGATGAAGTACTTGTGATGCATGACATCATCCAGTTCGTTGAATGCGACCGGATCACCAGGTATGGCATCAACACAGTGACAGTGAAATGAAGGAAGGACAGAAGAAAATGAAGTGGACATATTTGATGGAAGGCAGAGGTATTGCCGGAACCCATGAATGCAACGGATGGAAAGTGTGGTCTGCCGGAAGTGGTTGGAAGATCACAAGACCGGATGGATTTACATACGAACGGGAATACAAACATCTTGCAGGCGCAAAGAAATGTGCAGAAGGGAAAATGAAGAAAAATGATGAAGGACATTGAGAAACTGCGCACCAGGTTGCAGAAGAAGATTGAAGAACGGGAAGAAAAACTTGCCGGTCTCATGGAGTATTGCAAAGACCGTTATGATGTGAACTGGTACGGATATCAGAAATACCAGGATGAATATGCAAAGCGGTCTGCGAAACTGGAAAAGGAACTGAAGCAGTTGAAGTTTTGGCACAAGGAACTGTACAACCTGCATCTTGCCGCAGTCGAAGCAGGCATTGAAGAAGGCACCAAAACGGAACAGGTTTATCTTGGGATGATCGATGAAGATGACTGGAAAGGAGAGTGAACACATGGCAGAAATCAAAATGACGGTTGCGATGCTCTGCGCATACAAAGGTTGGTCAAACGAAAAACTTGCGGATGAAGCAAAGATTGACCGTAACCATCTGAATGCAGTGCGGAACAGCCGTGCAACGATGACGGCGGATGATCTGATTGGATTATCCGATGCGACCGGCATTGATGTGCGGATGATCGCAACGAAACAGAACTGATATTTTTTTGGAAGGCGGGTGCAAAAATATTGCACATTGACATTGATGCCCTGGCACAGGCTGTGCTTAGAGACATGAAAAAAGCCGGTGCAGGAACACCGGCAAGAAAGGACAACGAACATGAAACAGAATCAGAAACACATTCGTCACAAGCATTCTATCACAAAGGAACTGAAGACAGAGGTATTCGGAGACATGGACATCTTTGAATTCGGCAACATCGTGATGCTGTGCGCATTCTTCAGTACATTCGCATCACTGGCACTGTATGCAGTGTGCGTGTACTGCATCTGATCGGAAGGAGTGACAGACATGATCGTAACAATTCTTATTTCCCTGGTATGCGGTTTTGTTGCCGGAATACTGGGAACCATGGTGACACGGGAAATTGCTGAACAGAAGTTACTGCAGAAGAACATTGAAGATGCGCAACAGTATGCAGTTCTGAACAGTCGGATTGAAAACATCAACAACCAGTACAAGGCATGCACCGTTGCCTTGCAGGAACTGACATACAAATTCGTGCGGGAACGTGGTGCGGTGTGGGAATCGCTGAACGGTCTGTGGAATGACTATGACAAGCGCAACCAGGTCGCAGAACCGGTGACAGC
>AUXO012169250.1_pt1 | contig 12897 bp, 8 predicted proteins | sample 768731 | NCBI WGS metagenome assembly AUXO01 (sample SAMN02715735, study PRJNA202380) | gut metagenome | biome: sheep rumen | host: Ovis aries | place: New Zealand: Palmerston North
TATATAATTATAGAGAATTATTAAAAACAAATGTAAAAAAAGAAATAAGAGGAAAATATAAAAATTCATTTTTAGGAGTATTATGGTCATTTTTAAATCCATTGCTACAAATTGCAGTGTATGCCATAGTATTTCCGCTAATATTAAGAAATACACAAGAAAACTATGTTATATTTTTGTGTTGTGGACTAATACCTTGGACATTTTTTTCAACTGCTATATCAAGATCTGCGTTTACTATGATTGAAAATGGAAATATTATTAAAAAGGTTTATTTCCCCAGAGAAATATTACCAATATCAGTTGTTACAAGTGAAGCAGTAAATTTTTGTATTTCAACTGTTATAATAATCGGATTTGTTATATTTGGTGGATTAGGAATTAGTAAATATATTATATTTTATCCAATTATATTATTGGCACAATATTTATTGTTAATTGCGATATCTTTAATTATATCAAGTATAGCTGTATATTTTAGAGATTTACAACATTTAATAGGTGTTGTTCTACAATTGCTATTTTATGCAGCACCAATAGTGTATTCTCCAGAAACAATACCAGCAGAGTTTAAATGGATATTGGATTATAACCCAATGACTTATATTATAAATGGATATAGAGATATTTTCTATAATCAAACAATGGTTGATATAAAATCATTATTAATATTAATTGTAGGTGCTACAGTGGCTTGTGTAGTAGGTTACTTGATATTTAACAAATTACAAAAAGGTTTTGCAGAACAATTGTAAAAAATAAGGAGAATTTATTGATGAACAATATAATAAATAAATTAAGACATAATATTACTAAGGTGATATTATGTTCTTTCATTGCAATTTTTATATGGATTGTAAGTAACTCTATATTATATTATGATAATATAATATATTCATTTAATCCTATATTATTGATAATAGGTACTTATATATATATTTTGGGTGTTGTATTGGTGTATAAAAAAATATTACCTAAATTATTAGAAAACAAATGGTTACCATATATCTTAATTGGATTATTTTTTATAATCAGTCTATTGATAGGATATACATTAAGGTTAAACCCTACATGGGATATGGGAGAAGTTTATAAGATTGCCAAAAGTCAAGCTCTTACAGGAACATTAGGTGGGAGTACTTATTTGGTTTCTTATCCGAACAATATATTGATTACAGTTATATATATGGTCGTTTTTAAATTTGTTTCTTTTTTTGGAGTAAGTGATTTTGTAACGACTGCAACATTTTTTAATGCTATAATAATAACTTTAACAGTTTGGATTACATACCAAATAGCTAAAATATTATTTGATAATAAAAAAGCATTAATGATATTGTTTATAATGGTATTAACGACCCCATTATATTTGCATGTAGCCATATATTATACGGATTCACTATCTATGTTTTTTTCAACATTATTATTTTATTTGTTTTTAATAATAGATAAAATGGAAAGTAATAAAAAGAAGATTTTTTTGCAAATTTTATTAGGTTTAGTAATTGTGCTAGCTTGGAAAGTAAAAATAACTTCAATTTTTGTTTGTATTGCTATATTGATTTATTATATATTAAATTGCATTAACAAAAAAAATATAAAAGGTATAGCAATAATATTAGCTAGTTCTTTGATTTTTTTACTATTATATAATTTTGTAGTAGAAAATAGAATAAAAAACAGAGACGATGTAAATACCCATAAAATGCCAATCGAATATTGGATTTTAACTGGATTAAATGGAAAAGGAGTCTTTAAAGAAGAATATTATAAATATTTCGCTGATTGTTCAGATTATTTAGAAAGAAAAGAAATCGGAAAACAAAAAATAATCGAAAAAATAGATTCTTATTCAGCAAATACATTTGTAAAACATCTAACAGACAAGTTAAAATATGCATGGACAGATGGAACTTATTTTGCACCAGAAAAATTAAGAAGAGAACCTGTAAATTACAATATAATACATGAATTTGTGTTATCAAATGGAAAATATACATCATATTATAAATATTTCCCACAGACTATGCATATTGGAATGTTAATATTTATGATTTTTAGTACTATAAATATGTTACGTAAAAAGGAATTTAATTCAAAAAAAATGATACTAGTGATTTCTATTTATGGTTTAATGGTCTTTTTATTAATATGGGAAAACAGATCTAGATATATATTAACAATGCTACCATTATATTTACTTCTTGCAGTAGATGGAATTGAGTATATAGCAAATAAATCTAAAAAAGAGGAAAAAGTTGAATGAATATAAAGGAGAAAATAAAAAAATCAAATAAAAGTATATTAATAATTTCAATTATTATGTTTGTTTTACTTATTATATCTTGTATTTCAATATTGAGTATTGCTAAATATAGCTATCCACTAGGAGATGATTATTCATTTGGAAGACTAGGAAGAGCAGCATGGAATGATACTCATTCAATAATTGAAGTGATAAAAGCAACATTTAGTCAAGTGGGATATTTTTATACAAGATGGCAAGGGACATTTACAGCTATATTTTTTATGGCTTTTTGTCCAGCGATTTTTAGCGAAAGTTTATATGGGATTGGAACATATGTGTTATTAACAACATTTGTAATATCTACTATATATTTAATAAATACAATATCAAAAATATGCTTCAAAAATACAAAAAAAGCAATTGTTAATATAATTGCTTGTGTGATTACAATAATATCTTTACAATATGTACCATCTGCTGTTGAAAGCTTTTATTGGTTTAATGGTTCAATGTATTATACATTTTTCTATTCAATAATGCTATTTTTGATTGCATTTATCCTAAGGTTAATTAACTGTGATAGTAAAAAAAGAAAAATCATATATGGAATTTTAATTTATATATGTGCAATTCTAGTAGGTGGGGCAAACTATGTAACTGCATTGACTTCAACAATACTATTAGTTTGTTTTTCGATATATACATTTATTACAAAAAATAAGAGTAAATATGTAGTATTGGTAGCTTCTATGTTAACAGCAGTTTCATTTGCAATAAGTATATTAGCACCAGGAAACCAATATAGACAAGCAGAATGTGATTCTAGTTTAGGAGTAATAGGATCTATAATTAAATCAATAGAATATGCAATTACATATTTTACACAATGGTTTACTCCAGTTATTGTTATAAGTTTATTATTTATTATTCCATTAATATATGCAATAATAAGAAAAAGTAATTTTCAATATAAATATCCAATTCTTGTTACAATATTTTCATTTGGATTATTTGCTTCACAGTTCACACCACCATTATATGCAATGAACAATATTGGTGGGACAAGATTGATAAATATTGTATATTATTCTTATTTATGGTTATTGCTTATTAATATTACATACTATATAGGATGGATAAATAGAAAAATCAACAATGAAATTGCAAATGAAAAAAATATTGGTGAGTCAATTATTCAAGTATTAAAAAAATATGTTTTTGCATATTTCGGGATATGTACAGTATTATTTATTATGTTTTTTATAAAATCAGATTATAAAAATACTACTACTATAAAAATAATTGATTTATTAAAAACAGGTGAAGTTCAATTATATGCACAAGAAATGAATGAAAGAATTTATATTTATAATGATGAATCAATAACAGATGTAGAAGTTAAAGACTTAACAGTAAAGCCTTCATTGTTATATTGCGGAGACTTATCTGAAGATGCAGATAATTGGAGAAATAAAGCAATGTGTGTATATTACAAGAAAAATTCAATTGTTAGGAAACCAAACAGGTAATTATTAGGAGGAGAATATAATGAAAAAAATATCAATAGTTATCCCAATGTATTATGAAGAAGAAGTTGCTAATGAATGCTATGAAAGAATGACAAAAGTATTAAGCAATATTTCTAATTATGAATATGAAATAATATTTGTTAATGATGGAAGTAAAGATAAGACATTAGAGATATTAGAAAAGATTGCAAAAAATGATAGAAAGATAAAAGTAATATCTTTTGCAAGAAATTTTGGGCATCAATGTGCTGTAACAGCAGGTTTAAAATATGTTACGGGTGATGCTATTGTTATAATTGATGCTGATCTACAAGACCCACCAGAATTAATACCAGAAATGTTAAAATTATGGGAAAATGGAAATGAAGTAATTTATGGAAAGAGAAAGGTAAGAAAAGGAGAATCAAAATTTAAATTACTTACAGCTAAAATGTTTTACAAAACATTAAATACTTTATCTGATGTAGAAATTCCAAAAGATACAGGGGATTTTAGACTTGTAGATAGAAAAGTTGTTGATGTGATAAATTCATTACCAGAACATAATAAATTTTTAAGAGGTTTATTTAGTTGGGTAGGATTTGAACAAAAAGCATTTGAATACGAAAGAAAAGAGAGATTTGCAGGAAAAACAAAATATCCATTAAAGAAAATGCTAAAGTTAGCGTCAGATGGTATAATAGGTTTTTCGACCAAACCACTAAAAATTGTTGGGGGATTAGGAATTGCATCTATAGGGATTTCATTGATAATATTGATTTATGCAATATTATCATATATATTTAAATGGAATAATCTAACTGCAGGTTGGACATCATTAATGATTACAATGACATTTTTAGGAGGAAGTATTCTTTTATCATTATGGATGATTGGGGAATATATATCAAGAATTTATGATGAGAGTAAGGATAGACCACAATATATAATTAAGAAAAAAATTAATATTGAGTAGTAGCTATGAATTTTTATTTATTACTATTTTAAAGTAGTAGAAAATGCTAAAAAATACTAAAAAAATATATAAAAAAACTATTTTCAATTTATTTCTTTTATGTTAGAATAATTATGACAAAAAGTGACAATAAAAAATGGAGATGATAAAATGAATAAAATAATTAAGTTTTTATTAACATCAATATTAATAATTTTTTCGCTTATGCTTTTAAATTTCAGTATTAATAATACATATGCTGAAGAAAAAGAAGAAGAAGAAAACGACGGGATAGAAGATGGGATATATATAATTAAATCAGTAATTAATGAAAATTTTGTATTTGATATATACGATAATTCAAAAGATAATGGAGCAAATTTGGAATTATGGAAAAACAATAATAAAGATAACCAAAAATTCAAAGTAAAAAACTTAGAAAATGGATATTGTACTATTTCTGCTCTACATTCTGATAAATGTCTTGATGTCGAAGGAAATTCTAAAGAACCAGGAACGAATGTATTACAATGGAAAAGTAATGGACAAGTAAATCAACAATGGACGATAAAAAGTATTGGAGATGGGAATTACAAAATAATATCAAGAAGCAGTGGAATGTGTTTGGATATACCATATTCAGAAGTGAAATTTGGTTCAAATGTGGAAGTATATACAAGTAACAAAGGTAAGAATCAATTGTTTAAATTTGAAAAAGTAGAAGAGGAAGAAAAAGAAAATAATACTACAGAACCAAAAGATAATGAAGAAAACAATTCAAGTGAGAACAAAAAACAAGAAGATGATGAAGAAAGAACAAAAACTTTAGAAGAAGGAATATATACAATAAAATCAGCTATAAATGAGAATTATGTATTAGATATATGTAATTTTTCAAATGAAGATGGTGCGAATGTTGAACTATGGAAAAATAAAGATACGATGAATCAAAAGTTTTATATAAAATATCTAGGTGACGGATATTATAATATTTCATTAGTGTATTCAAATAAATGCTTAGATGTTGAAGGAGCTGCTCAAAAGAGCGGAACTAATATAGAAATATGGAGGAACAATAGCCAAAAAAATCAACAATGGATTATAAAAGAAGTTGAAGATGGTTATTATAATATTATTTCAAAATGTAATGGATTATATTTAGATGTAACAAATTCTGAAGCTAAAAGTGGAACTAATATCATAGTATGGAAAGGTAATGGAGGAGAAAATCAATTATTTAAATTTGAAGAAACAACATATACATTAGCTGGAACAAAAACTGTAGATGAAAGAACATATGCAATATTACCAGCTACAGATACTAGTAAAGCATTTGATATTGAAGGAGCATCCAAGAAAAATGGAGCAAATTTAGAAATTTGGAAAAGAAATTCAGGAAAAAATCAAAAATTCATAGTAAGATACTTAGATAATGGATGCTATAAAATATCACCTTCACATACAGGTGATTGTTTAGATGTTGAAGGTGCATCAAAAGAAGATGGCACAAATGTTGTTCAATGGGAAGATAATGGACGTATAAATCAACAATGGATAATATTAGATGCTGGAGATGGATATTATAATATAATGTCAAAATGTAATGGATTATATTTAACTGTTGATTCTGATAATATTTGTGTTAAAAAGTCAAATAATTTGAAAAATCAAAAATTTAAATTTGAGACATCAAATGCAGTACCTTATATTGATACTAATAAATATCCAGGGTATAAAGAAAAACTAGAAAAATTAAGTGATGATCATCCAGATTGGAAATTCGAATTATTATATACTGGATTGAAATTCGAAAATGTAACTGCTGGTGAATGTGCTGTACATTCTAGAAATTTAGTTCCAACTAGCTATGGAGGAGAATGGGTTTGCTCAGTATGTGGTACAAAATTGTATGATAGTGGATGGTATTGTGCTTCAGAAAAAGCAATAGCATACTATATGGACCCTAGAAATTTTTTGGATGAAACTAATATATTTCAATTTCTTGATTTAAATACATATGCATATTCATATTCTACTTATGGAGGAATACAAAATAAAGTAAATGGATCATTTTTAGAAGACTATGCAGATGATATACAAACTGCATGTAGAAATCAAGGAGTAAATCCATATTATATAGTTGCTAGATTAATACAAGAACAAGGTTATAATGGTACTTCAATAGGAAAAGGAATGGATGGCGGCAACGGAAAAACTTATTATAATCCATTTAATATTGGAGCGTATGGAAATGGATGGAGTGAAATTTATTCAAACGCTTTGGATACTGCAAAGGATTATGGATGGGATTCTATGGAAGCTGCTATTGAAGGCGGAATAGAGTTTTGTAAAGATAATTGGCTAGAAAATTATCAAAATACGTTATATCAGAATAAATTTGATATAGATACAAGAAATGGAACAAGATTATATGAACATCAATATATGCAAAATCTTATGGCAGCATATAGTGAAGCTATATCACTAAAAGGTATGTATTCAAATACAGGAAAAATTGATTCAGAATTTACATTTATAATACCAATGTATGAAGATATGGATGATGACTATGAAAAACCTGAAAATAATTCTGAATCATCACCAATAAATGTTAAAGTTACAGCAAATGGAGGATTAAATTTAAGAAAAGGAGCAAGTGTAAGTTCAGCAGTAATAAAAACAATTGATCAAGGAGAAGTTGTTTTATCAGTACAAAGAGGAATTAACAGTAATTGGCAGAAAATAGTTTTAGAAGATGGAACTATAGGGTATATGTCAGGAGATTATTTGAAAGTTGTTGCAGATGTTACAAATTGTAATTATACAGCCCAAGTAAAAACTAATGATGGTAGTGGATGTTATGTTAGAGTTGGTCCAAGTACTGATTTAGAGAGAATAACTGCATTATCTGATGGTACAACAGTGACGATTATTAATAAAGGAACTTATGATGATATTGATGGTTATGATTGGTGTAGAGTTATAATTCCAGATGGAAGGCAAGCATTTATGCCAATAAAATTTTTGAAATAGAATTATAAAGAGGAAATAAAAATGAAAATAAAGACAAAATTTATATTATTAGTATTATTGTTGGTATCAATTATATTTTTTAATACAAAAAATATTTCAGTTGCTAGTTTTGCAGATTTTTCAGATGAAGATGCCAAACAAGCAACTGAAAAAATGGTAAATGAACAAAAACAGAATTTTGATACGTCAAAATCAAATAATAATTATCTAAAAAGTATAAAAATTAATGGATATGATATAACACCAGAATTTGAAAAACAAACTTTAGAATATAATATAAATATACCTAAAAATGTTAAAGAACTAACAATAGATGCGGTTGCTGATGATGAAAAAGCAAAAGTAGATGGAATTGGAAAAATAGAACTTAAAGAAAATCAAACTACTTTTAGAATTGATGTAACAGCGGAAAGTGGAACTGTTAGAACATACTTAATAAAAACTAATGCTCAAGAAAATGAAAATGAAATAAAAGAAGATGAAAAAATAACTGAAACTAGTAAAGTTGTGGAAGAATACAACAAAAATAAAAATAATATAGAGGATTTAAATAATAACGAAAAAATAATACTAGACAATAAAATGATTTTAGTTTTATTAATAATTATATGCGTTATAATTGTTGGGTTTGTATTAAAAAAATACAATAAAAAGCATAAAGGAAAGAGAAAAAGAAGATAAATAAAAATATGTTAAACAGGTATAAAGAAATTATAAAGAAAAGTAATATAAAAAATATCATCATTATCATTATTATAGGTTTGATTATATTTGAAATAAATCAATATTTTTTCCAAGTATGTGTAGTACATGGAGATTCTATGCATCCAACATTAAAAAATGGAAATATTATTTTTATAAAAAAGTTTAATCTGAATATCGAATATAATGACATTTTAGTTATAAAAAAGGGCGATAAGATTATTATAAAAAGAGTTGTTGGATTACCAAATGATAAAATAAATATTGATCAATATTTATTTGTAAACGGTCAAAAAAAAGAAAACTTATATATAGAAAATTCAGGTGATATAAAAAGTGAAGTTTTATTAAAAGATAACGAATATTTTGTTTTGGGAGATAACATTAATTACAGTATAGATAGCAGATTTAAAGAAATAGGTATTATTTATAAAGATGAAATTATTGGAAAGATGATTAATAACAAATAGATTTATAATATAAGAAATATTATAAAAAATTTATAAAAAGGGGAAGTAATAAAAATGAAAAAACATTTAATAAAAATATTACCTGCAATATTTTTAGCATTTGTAGCAAGTTTTATGTTATACATTTATGAACCAATACTTACATATGCATCAAACATAGATGACTTTTGGTTCGATTTTAATCTAATGATGCCAAACATATTATTATATTCATTTATAATGTTTGGAATTCTAAGCATTTTTTATACACTGATATATGTGGTAGATAAATTTTGCTTTAAAAAAGAAAGAATGTATAAAATAATACTTATTATATCTTGGATTGTTTTTATTTGTACATACATACAAGGAAATTATTTAACAGGTAGTTTACCAGTACTTGATGGTACTACTATTGTTTGGAAAAGTTTTATAAAAGAAAATATAATAACAGTATGTATTAGTATTGTACTTATAGCATTAGAGATAATTGCATTAAAGAAGATGAAATATGAAAAGACTATAAAAATAAATACATTTATAACAGTAGCAATTTTTGTTATGCTTTTAGCGTCTTTTGCAAGTGTTTTAACAAAACCTAATTTGTTCAAAGAAAAGACAATAGCTACAGCAACTAATGATAATATAGAGAAAGTTTCATCAGATAAAAATTTCTTTATATTTTTAGCAGATGCAGTTGCATCTAAAAACTTCAATAGTGTGTTAAAAGATAGTGAAGAATACAGTGATATACTTAATGATTTTACATATTTTGAAGATTCTGCTGGAGGCTATGCTGTAACTAAGGATTCAATTCCTCTTATTTTAACAGGAAAATGGAACAAAATGGAAAAAGATTTCAATGATTATTATAAAGAAGCATTTGATGAAGCTAAATTATTTAAGGGTCTAGAAAAGCGCGGATATAATATGAATTTGTATGAACCAGAATTATATTTGAATAGAAAAAATGCTAAAAGGTTTGATAATGTTGTAGTTGACACTGATAGTGTAGATAAAGTAAGCTTTTTTAAACAATTAACGAAGTATTTATTATTTAAATATTTACCATATCAATTAAAAAAATATGCTAAAATAGAAACAGCAGATTTTAAATTATGTAGAATTAATAATGAGGTATCATCATACTATGATTGGTCAGATGATGTTATATATGATATTTTTAAAAATAAAGAAGTAGTTGTTGATTCAAATAAATATTTTAAATTTTATCATACAGAAGGTGGACATGTTCCATATAATTATGACGAAAATGTAAATAAAATACCGGAAGACGAAGGAACATATGAAATGAAAATAAAAGCTACTTTGAAGGTTATTAATGAATTTATAACTTCATTAAAGGAAAATGGTGCTTATGATAATTCTGTTATAATAATAATGGCTGATCACGGAGTTGGCCCAACAAAATATAGAGCAAATCCAATGTTATATATTAAAGGATTTGATGAACACCATGATGAAATGGAAGTAACTGATGTACCAATGTCTTATGAGGACTTGAACGATGCATATGAAGAACTTTTAGATGGTAAAAAAGCTACAGAGTTATTTGGTAATATTGATAGAAATAGAAATAGAACATATATAGAAAATTTCTTTAAAAACGATAATCTTTTAGTGGAATATGTTATTAAAGGAAAATCTTATGACAGTGAAAATATTGAAAAAACAGGAGTAGTGTATAACAGATAAAAAATACTGTTTAATGCAAATTGATATCTAAATTATAGAAAGCTAAAAAGCTTTTCTATAGATATTAATATAAGAAAGGAAAGTGATATATAAAGTGAAAAAACATTTAACACAAATGTTACCAGCAACTATTTTAGCTTTTGCAGTAAGTTTTATGTTATATATTTATGAACCAATAATAACATATTCTGCTAATGTTAACGATTTTTGGTTTGATTTAAAATTAATGATTCCCAATATTTTATTGTATTTTTCAATTTTATTTGTAATACTATTAATTATATATGCTTTTATATATTTTATAAGTTATAAATTAAAAAAAGAAATGATTTATAAAGCGATATTAATAATTTCATTTATAGTATTTACATATTTCTATATTCAAGGAGTTTATCTATCAGGGAGTTTACCTGTTTTAGATGGAACAACAATAGAATGGGGCAATTATACAACTGAAACCATTATTTCTACTATTGTAATTGCAATACTTGTAATAGGTGAAATAGTTTTGATAAAAAAAATGAAAATAGATAAAACTATAAGAATTAATAAGTTTTTAACATTAGCTATTTGTGCAATGATTTTAGTTTCTGTTATTAGTAGTTTCCTTAAGCCAAATGTTTTTAAGGAAAAAATAGTTTCAACTGCAACTAATAGAAACATTAATGTAGCATCAACAAATAAAAATTTTTATATACTTCTTGTAGATGCTGTAGATTCATATGATTTTAATAAAGTCTTTGAAAATAATGAAAAGTATGCAGAAACTTTCAATGATTTTACATATTATCCTGATACAGTTTCTGCGTATACATTTACTAGAGACTCAATACCATTTATTTTTTCAGGAATATGGAATCAAAATGAGTTAGAGTTTAGTGAATACTCAACAAAAGCGTATAATGAGTCAAAATTTATAAAAGAGCTAAAAGATAATAATTATAATATAAATATGTATGAGAACCAGATTACATGGAATGATAGAAAAGCTGCGAGTTTCTCTAATATAGATATATATAATGATAAAGTTCATGAAACTAGATTTTTTAAAGAATTAACTAAATATATTTTATTTAAATATTTACCTTATCCTTTAAAAAAATATTCTCGCATAGAAACTGCAGATTTTGATTCAGCAAGAGTAGATGAAGATGAAAATTTATTTGCATGGGCAAATCATAAAATATATGAAAATATAAAAACAAATGATAAGTTAGAAAAAATTGATGAAGATTATTTCCAATTTTTACATATAGAAGGTGGACATGTACCATTTGACAATGACGAAAATGTGAAATTAATTCCAGCTGAAGAAGGTACATATGAAAAGAAATTAGCAGCAACATTAAATATAATAGATGCATATTTATCAAGATTAAGAGAAAATGATGCATATGATAATTCGGTTATTGTCATTATGGCTGATCATGGATATTGGAACAGTCAAGATAATGGAAGGCAAAATCCTATATTATACATAAAAGGAAGAAATGAGCATCATAAAATGGAAACATCTGATTTACCTATATCTTATGCAGATTTACCTGATACATTTATTGAATTAATGAATGACAAACAAACAAGTGAAATTTTCCAAGATATAGATAAAGATAGAGTGAGAAGATTTATAGATAATTTCTTTAATGATGAAGATTCTATGACAGAATATGAACAAAGAGGAAAAGCCTGGGATCCATCAGCAATGAATAAAACAGGAATAAAATTTAATAGATAGGAGAATGTGATAATAGTGTTTTTAATAGATATATTAGGTAAAATAATGTTATTTTGCTATAATTTGTTTAACAATTATGGAGTCGCAATAATATTATTTACATTATTCAGTAAAATAGTTTTACTACCAATTTCAATATGGATTCAAAAGAATTCAATAAAAATGGTTAAAATGCAACCAGAAATTAATAAAATAAAAATAAATTACTTTGGAGATAAAGACAGAATAGCAGAAGAACAAACAAAAGTGTATAAAAGAGAAAAATATAATGCTTTTGCTTCTTTACTACCTTTATTTGTACAAATCTTATTACTACTAGGATTAGTAAAAATAATAAATCAACCATTAACATATATATTAAATGTTGATAGTGAGGTAGCTTCAAAAGCTGTACAAGTTGCTTTAGACAATAATGAAAGTTTAGATGCCGAATCATCTTCATTAGAAGTATCTGTAGTAAAAGACATTCATAATGATGCTAATATTGAAAAGTATAAAGAAGTAATGAGTGAAGAAGATTTACAAAAAATAAAAGATTTTGACATGAAATT
>AUXO016366883.1_pt1 | contig 12894 bp, 7 predicted proteins | sample 768731 | NCBI WGS metagenome assembly AUXO01 (sample SAMN02715735, study PRJNA202380) | gut metagenome | biome: sheep rumen | host: Ovis aries | place: New Zealand: Palmerston North
TATAGCCGAACGAGCCGATACAGTTGATGTAGATGTCGCCTTGCTCGTCCATGAACATTGAGTTGGGGTCAACGGGGCGGGTGGCGAAGCAGAAACCAATGGATGAGTTGACAATGTGCTTCTCAATCTGGTCGGTCTTGGTGTCAATCATCGCCAATTCGATGGTGTTTTGCTCGGGCATCCATTGAGCGTTCATCTGATTCAGGCCCACAAAGAGCTTGTCATCGCGAATCAGCATGATGGCTGGCGACACGTTGGTGTTAGGCTGGCTGAGGCTGTTCAAGTCAATATCTTTAATTTTTGTCATCGTCGTAGGGTTGAATACGGTGATAATGCCTAAGCCCTGCATGGTGACGTAAGCCTTCTCGTCGTTCAACTCGATAACGTCGCAGGCCGATGCGATAGCAGAGATGGATAGGGCACCTTTCTTTACCCAGTTGCCTTTTGCATCGAGTGCGTAGCGCTCTATCTGCGCTTTCGAGTTGCCCATATAGTCAGGGAAGGTGTAGATGTGGCCTGATTTTGTAATTACAGGCGTAACGCCAAAGCCCAAGGGAATGGCATTGTGGTTGTCGTAGCTGCCTGGGGTCATGTCGGCCAGAGTCTGCATATAAGCGCTTCCGCTACTTCCGTCTGGATTGGTGATACTGGTGGCGAATACCACGCCTGTGAAGTCACCCTCATCGCTGATGACCTTACTTGAGTTAGAATCGTCGTTGCTGCACGCACATGCTAGCGCCATCATGGCGGCCAGCGCAAAATAGATTTTCTTCATCTGATTGAAATAGTTTTTTAATGAATAATGATTATTTGAATACATATCTGATTTTAAAGCCTATGTAGCGACCTGGCAGAGGACGATTGAGCTCTGATACGACATGGCGGTCGGTCAGGTTCTTGGCTCTCAAGGTCAGTGTCAGACGGTTGTCCATGAAACTATGTTCCAAAGCGGCATCCATCGTGAACGAGGTGGGAATCTTGCGCTCTTGATATTTGCTCACCTCGAAGTCGTAGAAGTATTCGTGGATGTACGAGGCATCAAGCAGAAGACGGGTGTTCTGACCTTTGCCGCCAAAGAGGTTCTCTTTATGGAACTCTGTACCAAAGTTGCTCATCAAGTAAGGCACGTTGGGGATGCGCAGGTCTTTTGTAGGGTTGGGGACATTGGTGCCAGGGATGAACTCCCTGACATCGCGCAAATCTTGCCAGGTGCCGTTGGCATAGAGGTAGAGCAGTGGACAGACATCGCCTTTCAACTCGAGCTCAATGCCTTTGGTGCGTACGGTGCCAAAGTTACGATAGCGGGCCATCGTGGGAATCAGGTCGGGCGTATAGCGTATCATGTCCTCTAACTCGTTCAAGAAGCCTGAAAGCTCCATTTCCAATAGTCCACCGTCGTCTTTCGTGTGATGATACAGCAGGCTGAGGTTTACTCCCTTGGTTCGCTCTGGTCGCAGGGCAGGCGAAGCCAAAACTGAATAGCCATTGCCGATGAGTTCTTCGGTGGTGGGTATTCGTACTTCTGAATTGAACGATGCCTTTACCATCCAGTCGTTCGTCAGCCGGTAACGCATGGCATCGCTGAAGCCAAAATAGTTCTTTGAAATGCTGACAGGCTTAGGCTCAGACACGCTATAGATGTCAATACTGCGTGAGGATGATGAGAAATGGAAGTGCTTGAGGGTAAAGGCATTCTGAAAGCGTCTACCAAAGAGATTTAGGTCGTAAGATAGACCGGTGGTTAGGGTGTTCATCTTGCTGGGGAAGTTGGCCTTGAATCCCATTGCTTTGTCCATCAGCGAGTCGCGAGGGTGCATGGAGCTGTGGTCGCCATAGATGTTGAGATTCACGCTGTGATGTAAGTCGATAGTGTATCCTAGGTTCAGTTTTATCGTAACCTCGTTGGTGCGTGTCTTACCGTCACTGGGGTATTTGTTCTGTTCGCCGCCATAGACCGAGATGGGGGGCATTTCGTTGCCGTCCCAGTCATAGCGATGCATAGCCTTGTCGCGTATGCCTGAGTAGCCTAGCACATAGCCGGCATCCATATCAAGGTCAAGACCGTCCATGAAGAAATTATCCTTTTTCAGTTTCAACGAAGCCACATAGTTATCTGAAAAGTTGTATGCCTCGCGAATATCGGTGTCGATGCCTTGAATTTCTTGTTTGGTGTGCATGCCGATGAGTTCGAGCTTCAGTTCGTCAAACCACCATTTTGTTGCTTTGATAGAACCCCCGTATATGGTCTTTTTGAATTGGTCGTGGTCGCGCTCTACCCAGCGGCCGTTGAGGTTGTCTAGCCGCATTTTGTAGTTGTTGTCAGAAAAAGAGAAGGTGCCGCCCAAACCAAACTGCAAGCCACTCTTTTTATCGGTGCGCTTGATGACGCCTGACAACTGGTGGGTGTTGAACGAGCCTATCTCATAGGAGAAGTCGAGATAAAGTGGCGGATACTCTTTGGTGACAACGTTGACGGCTCCACCTAAGGCTGAGCCCCCAAAGCGGTAGGGCACTAATCCTTTATACACCTCGATGCGCTCAATCATATCGGTAGGTACATCATTGAGTGCCACAAAATTGCTAAGTTGTGACATCGGTGCTTCATCAATATATATGCCGATGCGTTTACCTTCTAGTCCGCGAACAGAGATGCGAGAGGCGCTGCCCAATCCACCGGTGTTTCTGATGGTGACGCCTACTGTCCGCGCTAATACGTCGTTAAGGTTGTTGGCTGTGCCCTGCAGCTGGCGAGCACCAATCACGGATACGGGCATTGCTGACTCCTTGAGCATCCTCATCTTGCTGCGCCCCGTCACTTGTACTTCGAACAAGTTGACGGACTCTTTTCTTGTCTGCGTGCTGTCAAGGGCGCTCTCTTCGACAGCCAGCTTGTTGTAAGCCATATCTTGTGCCCCAATAGACGAGACATAGGACAGGCATAGGCATAAGCCTAAAAAACATCTTTTTACCATTACTAAACTATTTATAGAGTTGTTGATTGTTAATCCTTTCTCATCAGGGCTTGCCAGCCTGCAAACTCGAACACGATGTAGTCCTCAATGGCGCGCTTGATTTCGTCGGCAGGCAGATTGTGCTTGATGACCTCAGAGATGAAGTTGAACATCCACACCATGTGAACATGATAGGTGAACGGTGTGTGGATGGTGCTGAGGTCGGGATGTATGCGCTTAGCTTCGTTCATAAATGCCAGTATCATCTTTGAGCATTCTTCGGTATAGGTGTCAATGTAATTTTCGAGTGAAGAGCCTTGTGACTGATAGAGCAGCAGTTTCAGCTCGTCGCGGTGGTTGTTGATGAGGCGCATGTACTCTTTTACGTTGTTGGCTATTATCGCGTTGCCTTCACCTGTGACACAACTTAGAAATGTTTCTTGCTCTTTTACAGTATGGTGTTCGCGCATCATGCTTTCCAATTCCGAGATAAGGGGTGCCACAATGCAACAAAATAGTTCGTCCTTGCTCTTGAAATAATTGTAGATATTGCTTACACCGATGCCAGCTCTTTTTGCAATATCGCGCATCGAGGTCTTTGCAAAGCCTTCGCATCGAAATATTTGTTTTGACACGTTCAAGATATGTTCGCGTGTGTAATCCTTTTTTATCTGCATAGTCTGTCTGCCGTTAATAACGAACAAAGTTTAATTTTGTTCATAAAAAAAAGAGGACCCACACTAGTGCGGATCCTCACGAATATCGTTAATGCTTTCTTATAATAGCTGTACGTTATCATTATATTCTTTTTTCGACTGCAAAGGTACGGTAGGTTTATAAGAACTACAATACCTAAAACTTGCTATTTTATATTTCTCTGGAAGGCGTAAATAGCCTCTGAATACCTTAATTGTGGTAGGAATGTCATTATAAATGCTGACTTTGATGCATTTCGAATTCCTGCCAGAGTGTATCTTTAAGACATTGTGCCAACAAATAAGCTCTTCGGCATTAATTGTGGGGCTACCCAGCTGAAGATGTCACAGCAGAGAAGTGATGTAGCATAATCGGAAGCTCTTGCAACATAATCGGAAGGAGGTATGTGGAGAAAGCGTTACCTTTGTAGCAAAATCGCTTAAAACCTGTTTTTCATATGTTGAAACGACTAAAATCTTTTATGGTGCTGGCATGTATGACTGGCACAATGAGTATGACGGCACAGACGTTGCCTTATCAGAATCCTAATTTGAGTGCGAAGGAGCGTGCAAAGGACCTTTGTGGCAGGTTGACGCTGGAGGAAAAGGCGCAACTGATGCTAGACGAAAGCCCTGCCATCCCACGCTTGGGCATCAAGAAGTTCTTCTGGTGGAGTGAGGCACTGCATGGCGCTGCAAACATGGGTAATGTGACGGTATTTCCTGAGCCTGTGGGTATGGCGGCATCGTTCGACCCTGATTTGCTCTATCATGTGTTTGATGCAGCGAGCACAGAGTTTCGTGCACAATACAATCACCGTATGCTGAATGGAGGTGAGGATGAGAAGTTCCACAGCCTGAGTGTGTGGACGCCGAACGTAAATATATTCCGCGATCCTCGTTGGGGACGCGGACAGGAAACTTATGGCGAGGATCCTTATCTGACGTCTGTAATGGGCACGCAAGTGGTGAAAGGATTGCAGGGCCCAGAGACAGCCAAGTATCGTAAATTGTGGGCTTGCGCGAAGCACTATGCAGTGCACAGTGGTCCTGAATACACACGTCATACTGCGAACCTTGTTGATGTGACACCTCGTGACATGTGGGAGACATACATGCCTGCCTTCAAGGCGCTGGTGCAGGATGCGAAGGTGAGAGAGGTGATGTGTGCTTATCAGCGTCTGGATGATGACCCTTGTTGTGGTAGCGCCCGTCTGTTGCAGCAGATTCTCCGCGATGAGTGGGGCTTCCAATATTTGGTGGTGAGTGATTGTGGTGCGGTGAGTGATTTCTACGAGTCGCACAAGTCTTCTTCTGATGCGACCCATGCATCGGCTAAGGCGACGTTGGCTGGCACGGATGTGGAGTGCGGCTATGGTTATGCTTACAAAAGCATCCCGGAGGCGGTGAAGCGTGGTCTCATCACGGAAGCAGAAGTGGACAAGCATGTGCTTCGTTTGTTGGAGGGTCGCTTCGACCTCGGTGAGATGGATGACCCTTCGTTGGTGGAGTGGTCCAAAATTCCTTATTCAGCAATGGATTCGAAGGAGCACCGGCAATTGTCGCTCAAGATGGCTCGCGAGACAATGGTGCTTTTGCAGAACAAGGGCGGTCTGCTGCCTTTACAGAGAAATAAGGAGCGGATTGCGGTGATTGGTCCAAATGCGGATGACGAGCCGCTGATGTGGGGCAACTATAATGGTACGCCTAATCGCACCATCACTGTTTTAGATGGTATTAAGGGAAAGCAGAAATCATTGCTCTACCTACCAGGCTGTGATCGTACCTACGACAAGGTGATGGATTGCTTGATGGCATCATATTGTGCCATTGATGGTAAGAAGGGATTGAAAGGCTCATTCTGGAACAATACCGAGATGAATGGCAAGCCTGTGGCAACAATGTTCTACACGACTCCATTGGCTGTGACTACAGCGGGCATGCATAACTTTGCTCCAGGGGTGAATCTGGAGGATTTCTCTGCTAAATATGAGACGGTGTTCACTCCGAAGACGGCAGGTGAATATGTAGTGAACATGGAGAGTTGTGGCGATTTTGAATTGCTCATTGACGGAGTGAGCAAGGTGAAGTACCATACATGGCGTACCACACCAACCCGCACGGTCATTCAGGCGGAGGCAGGAAAGTCGTACAAGATCGAAGTGCGTTTCCAGACCGTGAAGACGTGGGGCGCTAACATGAAGATAGATGTGTCTAAGGAACTGCCTATCGACTATGCTGCAGTGATCAAACAACTGGAGGGTATTGACAAGGTGGTGTTTGTGGGTGGTATTGCTGCAGCACTGGAGGGCGAGGAGATGCCTGTCAATATTGACGGTTTTAAAGGCGGTGACCGTACACACATAGAGCTTCCGAAGGTGCAACGAGACTTTCTCAAAGCCTTAAAGGAGGCTGGTAAAAAGGTTATTTTCGTATGCTGCTCGGGTTCGGCCATTGCATTGTTGCCAGAAACGGAAACATGCGATGCTATTGTGCAAGTATGGTATCCAGGACAAGAGGGTGGCCAGGCTGTAGCAGATGTGCTCTTTGGCGACTATAACCCTTGTGGTAAGTTGCCTGTCACATTCTACAAGACTTCGGAACAACTGCCTGACTACGAGGACTATTCCATGAAGGGCCGCACTTACCGTTATTTTGATGACCCGCTGTTTGCTTTTGGTTTTGGCTTGAGCTACACCCAGTTTGAAGTGGGTGAGGGCAAGTTGGCAAAGCACGGCAAGGACTATACGCTGACGGTGCCAGTGACGAATGTTGGCAAGAAGGACGGTACGGAGGTTGTGCAGGTGTATATCCGTGACTTGTCCGACCCTGATGGTCCATTGAAGTCGCTCCGTGGGTTCCAGCGTGTGGAGGTGAAGGCTGGACAGACGGCTGATGTGAAGCTGGAACTGACTCCTCGCTCGTTTGAGTTCTTTGACCCTGAGACAAACACGGTGCATTCCAAGCAAGGGAACTTCGAAGTTCTCTACGGCACGAGCTCGCTGGACAAAGATTTGAAGAAGCTGGCACTCACGGTGAAGTAGCAGAATGAAGCAATGCTAACATAAAGAGTCCCGCCCTGTTTGGAGAACAAATAGGGCGGGACTCTTTATGTAGCTATGTCAATATATTAATGATTGCGGAAAGCCCATTTTGAGTTGTCGCTTTGGAAGTCATATTCTGCAAGTGTTGGTGTGCTGTCGGCGATGGAGTAAAGGCAGAACTTCTCGTTGATGCCTTCCATGCCAGGGATGACCTTTGGCATGATGCGGAAGGTACCATCGGTGAGCTGCTCAATGCGCCACAGCTGCTCGTCGGCTCCGGTAAACTCGGGCACGGTGGTCACGTCCTTGCTTGCTGTAGCAGCCAATGCGCGGTTGGTTCCTGCAATGGTAATCTTAAAGTAAGGATTGCTTAAGTATCCACCAGCCTCTGGCACGGCAGTGATGGTCCATCTCTGGTGAGGACGGAACATGTAGTCGCTTGTGCGGACTGGTATCTCGCCGGTAGGCCATGTGCTGATGACGTCTTCCAATTTCTGATTTTCCACAGGAACAACGGGTTTCTGCTGGTCCTCAGCACGGAACCATGCTGCACGTTCCTGTTGCATACGAACGAAGTCAACTGTAAGTTCCAATGCATATCCGCGGCGCTGTGACTCGATTTCATAGGTGCCTTCCTTGAAGCGGTCTCCAGCGTATGGCCAACCGTTTTTCCACAGGAGAGGGCGGATGCCAAGCACGCTGCGGCCGCCTTGGTTGAAGTCGGCTTCATAGTGGCAGGACATGATTTCCACGCCTTCGTCGATGACGGTGCGACCGAAGTGGCCGGGGCCACACACACGGTCGCCAGCTGCAATGACCATCTTGCCGCCGCCATGGAACATGTCACGTCCTACATTATCTATATAAGGGCCTGTGACTTTCTTGGAACGTCCCACCACAATGTTGTATGTAGAGTTGACGCCGTCACAACAGGTGCCGTGAGTACCTAACAGGTAGTACCACCCGTCACGATAGATGAGGTCAGTGGCTTCGCAGTCGATGGCAATATCTTTCTCTTTGTTCCCCTTGACACGTGCACCTGTTTTAGGGTCCAGCTCAATGAGCCGTATAGTGCCGAAGTAGGTTCCATAGCTGGCCCAAAGGCGTCCAGTGGTGGGGTCCAGCAAAAGTCCTGGGTCAATGGCATCTTGGTCTTCCATACCGTCGGATGCCGCCACCTCAATGGCTTCCGTATATTTGAAATCGGGACTCTTGGGGTCGAGTGTTTTGTTCCACATGGTCAGGATTCGTCCGTTGTGTCCACCGCCCAGGCCTCCGCCTGTCGCTCCGTAGATAACAAGGTATCGGTCACCAATCTTGAGCACATCGGGTGCAGCGCCGCCACCTGGACGTTCTGCGCCACCATGCCATGACCAGCCATCATCGGTGATGATGCCGCCACCGCCTGTGCCGAAGGTGTAGTACTTGCCGTCGCACTCTGCCAGTGTGGAGGGGTCGTGGATGTAGGGTGCGCCGCTTTGTGCCCTCGCAGGGCTGAGTGATAAATGAGAAAAGAAGATGGATAAACCTATCAGATATGTCGTTTTCATGTTATTGTGCTTTGATTGAATAGTTCTTTACAGGGTTGCCTTTCTCGTCGATGAATCGGATGCACATGTCACTTAGTCCAGGGCCGTTGATGACAGCGCCACGCAAGATATTGCGTCCTTTCTTCAGTGTCAGTCGTGGTGACACGCCATCGTCTTCCACCATGCGTCGGTCGCCTTCCAGCAAGAGCGCTTCCTCTCCATTGAGCCACCACATGGATGCGCCATTGGAGCCTACAGCCAAACGTACATTAGGGATGTCTTCCGCGCAGTCAATAATGGTTACGGCCCAAAAGAGAGAACCGTAAGTCTGTTGGCCCCAACGTTCAGCAAAGCGGAATAGCTTAATGTTGTAGTTCTCGCTTTCGAGTGCATGCCAAGCCAGTGTCTGCTGGCCGGACTTTACTTTCTGTCCGTTCTTGGGCAGGATGTTCATTTGATTTTTAAAGTACGTCTTGGCAAAGGCCTCTCGCAACCAAGTGTTGGTGAATACGACATTGGAACGGATATCTTGCTTGATAGGTTCCAGCAGCATCCAGCGGCGTATGAAGCCCTGTTCGTCGGGTGTTGCAGGTGTTGATGCGTCGAATGAAGGTTTGAAATACTTGGGACGGTTCTTAAATAGCAGCCAGTCAACACAAACTTCCTTATCTTCGCAGGTGATGACCAGATCTGCCACTCCCTTTGGCGTATATTCCAATGGAGTCGTTAAGGTCATCCATTGTCCACTCATGTCACGGCGGAAGCGGCCTTGCTCATTCAGCACGGTCATCTTCACCCTTGCCAGTATTCTGCCTTTGGCGTTGTTTTCGCGGATGCAGAACTCTGTGTTGGCATTGGCTTTTGCGCTGATGATGACATAACCGTCTGTGATGCAGCTGAAGTCCACATCTTTGTATTTTATCCAGCTGCCCTTCGAAGGCAATGTGACACATGAGCCAAGCATGCAGTTGGCTGTGTCTACATATTGGGTGCTGACACCCACACTGGCGGTGCTGAAACGGTCTATTTCGATTTTCTCTGTCGCCTGATTGATGCCTACGCCACGCATGGTAGGCAGCACTTCTTTGATGGTGCCATCGGCGTTGAAGCTGACTTTGTCAATGCAGACAGAACGCCGTTTGTCGTTCTGGAGCGAGAGGTCATTGTGGTGATAGAACAGGTACCACTGTCCTTTGTACTCTACAAGGCTGTGATGGTTAGTCCAGCACTTGTTGGCGTGCTCGGCCATGATGATGCCCTTGAATTCCCAAGGACCGAGAGGACTTTTAGACATAGAGTAAGCAAGGGTCTCGGTGGGGTTTTGCCCATTGCTGGTGTCGCCGCGCACCCAAGGGAATGTGAGGTAGTACCAGTCACCGCGCTTGAAGGCGAATGGTCCTTCCTTGAAGCCGTCAGGCAGACCTTCCATGTTGCGCCCTGCTACTTTCATGCTGCTGGCAGGAGCATTGTTTCCTGGACGTTGTGGAAGAGCAATCTCCTGCATCTCGCCATCGATTTCTTTCATGTTGCTTTTCAGTTTCGCGCCACGAATGCCCATGCCAGACCAGTAGATGTAAGCTTGCCCGTCGTCCACGAGCACACATGGGTCAATGCCCGACACGCCCTTGATTGGCTCTGGCTCGCAGGTGAAAGGTCCTTCTGGATTGTCAGCCGTAGCCACGCCTATGGCAAAGCCGCGTCCGCCTTTAGGGGTAGAAGGGAAGTAGAAGTAGTACTTGCCGTCTTTGTACACACAGTCTGGTGCCCACATCGAATAAGAGTCTGGTTGCACCCAAGGCACTTCGTTCTGTGTGATAATGATGCCATGATCTGTCCAGTCAGTCAGGTTTTCCGAAGAAAAAACATGATAGTCGGCCATGCAGAACCAATCCTTGCGCATTCCTTCAGGAGCAGGATCCGGCTCATTGATGTCGTGTGACGGATAGAGATAAACTTTGTTGTTGAAAACCCTAGCGGTGGGGTCAGCCGTAAACTGATTACGGATGACTGGATTCTGTGCCGCTCCATGGAGAGCCATCAGCAGCAGAGAAGTCAATACCGTTTTTCTCATTTTGTGAATGGTTAGATAAATAGTAGTAAAAGTAGAAAATAAGAGAGGGCACACCTCTCATGTTAATAAGAACTGTGCAAAGTTAATGAAAGGAAATAGCTTCCCCTTCTGTGTATGTTTCAGATTGTATTAAAAACGTAACATTATCTTTAAGGAATGAGCAAACGTTGGGCAAATTCCCAAATAACGATGCCTGCTGTGGTGCTTACGTTGAGAGAGTGTTTCGTTCCAAATTGAGGAATTTCTATACATCCGTCTGAAGCGTCAACCACTTCCTGATGGACACCTTTTACTTCATTGCCGAGAATGATGGCATATTTTGAGTTGACAGTTGACGGTTGGCTGTTGGCTGTTGTTTGTCGGCTATTGGGGATTAGGAGTTTGTTCAGCAGGGTGGAGCCTTCACATTGCTCGATGGAATAGACGGTGTAGCCTTGTTGCTTTAGTGTCTTGACGGCATCAAGGGCCGTGGGGAAATGCTTCCAGGCTACGGTGTCTTCTGCTCCAAGTGCTGTCTTGTGAATTTCAGGATGTGGGGGTTTAGCTGTGATGCCGCAAAGGTAAATGGCTTCAACACGGAACGCGTCGGCTGTGCGGAATACGCTGCCGACATTGTACATGCTGCGTACGTCGTCAAGCACGACGATGAGGGGCATCTTTTGAGAAACGCGGAACTCTTCTACGTTCATGCGTCCCATTTCTGTAATTTTCAGCTTTCTCATAATTGTCCACTTTCAATGAGCAGGATTGCCCGTTCGGTGAGGCGGTCGTCCACTTCCGCGTCATACTCCTTTTTAAGGCTTGCGCCAAAAAGAGAGGCGAATGCGTTGTAGAAGCCTGCCTTAAAGCTGCCCATGTATTTCTTGATGAGTTCATATCCCGTCATGTCGCATTGTCGGTCAATGAGTTTGATAAGGAGTTTTCCTTGCGCGAAGGTCAGTTTCTTGAGGCGTGGGTAATATTGGGCCTTGAGCTCTTTTTCCTGCTGTTTGAGATAGGCGTCCTTTTCTCGCTTGGTGGGTAGTGAGTCCATGTGGGCAATTGTGCGGTTGACGGTTTGCTGTATCTCGCAAGCAATGGGATATACCTTCTTGATGTTGTTGGCTATCTTATAGTATTTGCGGGCTTGTGCGGCATTCTTGAAAATGAGTGGGCGAAAGACGTAGAAGTCGCTGTACATAAAGCTGGGTATCATCTCGCCATCGTATTCCACCATGCCTGTATAGTAGAGTGCATGGCTGAAGATGGGTTCTCCTGTCATAGCATGATCCGTGGAGGCATCAGCCTTGATTTGCTGTGCCTGCATGAGAAGAGGAGAAATGAGCAGAACAGCGGCTATGGAGAGCCGCTGGAGTGCTGTGTGAATAGTTGTTTGTCTCATGATGAAAGCCATGACGTTTTTAGTTCAGCAGTTAGTGACGCTTGCTTTTGTGTCCGCCATGTTTTTCTTTTTTGTTACGTTTAGGAGCCTTTCCTGTATGTTGGGGCTTACCGGTTTTTTTCGTTTGGACAAAGGATTCGTAGAAGGTGGGCTTGGCAGGGCCGATAGATGATTCATGGCCTACCAGTTCGTAGTCGAGCTGTTTGCGGAAGAGGTCGGCATGAGCCATGCGGATGCGGATGGGGTCTCCCAAGGAGAAGCGGTGGTGACTTTGTCGCCCGATGAGGCAATAGTTCTTGTCATCGAAGTCGAAAGCTTCATCGCCCAAATAGCGAATGGCAATGAGTCCTTCGCAGTGGTTCTCGTCAATCTCTGCATAAATGCCGAATTCAGTCACGCCGCTGATATGGGCGTCGAACTCCTCGCCAAGTTTGTCCGACATGAATTCCACTTGCTTGTACTTGATGCTTGCCCGTTCGGCGCTAGCGGCCAGTTGCTCCATTTGTGAGGAGTGCTCGCAGAGTCCTTCATATTTCTTTTGTGAGGCCGAGGCGCTTCCTTGGGCATATCGGGTTAGTAGGCGGTGCACCATGAGGTCGGGGTAGCGACGGATGGGGGAGGTGAAGTGTGTGTAGTAGTCAAATCCCAATCCGTAGTGCCCGATGTTGTAGGTGGAATAGACAGCCTTCTGCATGGCGCGGAGCGATGCCATCTCGATGAGGTTTTGAATGCGGTTGCCCCGCACTTCCTTCAGCAGCGTGTTGAGGCTCTTTGCCACATCGGTCTTCTTTCCTTGGGTTTGGAGGTGGAATCCAAAACGTGAAGCCATTGCTGCCAGATTGTCCAGTTTGTTCGAGTCTGGCATGTCGTGGATACGGTAGGGGAGTGTCTTGGGCTTTTCGCCTTTCTTGGTGATGCCCACGCTTTCGGCCACCGTGCGGTTGGCCAGCAGCATGAACTCCTCCACCAGCTTGTTGGCGTCCTTAGCTTGCTTGAAGTACACGCGGATAGGTTTGCCGTGCTCGTCAATCTCGAAGCGAGGCTCCTCGCGGTCAAAGTTGATGGCGCCCTCCTTGAAACGTTTGTCGCGCAGCATGTGGGCCATGCGGTTCAAGGTGATGAGCAGGTCTGCGTTCTCGCCTTTTCGGTGATCGGCTGGTACTGGTGTGACAGGCAAAGTGGCTGGGTCAATAGGTGGAAGCTGGTCGCGGAAAGCATTCAGC
>AUXO017540276.1_pt1 | contig 12893 bp, 15 predicted proteins | sample 768731 | NCBI WGS metagenome assembly AUXO01 (sample SAMN02715735, study PRJNA202380) | gut metagenome | biome: sheep rumen | host: Ovis aries | place: New Zealand: Palmerston North
TTAATTATACCATCTGCCAGATTTTCATGATTTGTGGGATTTTTCAGGAATATTTTTTTTGTTTCATCATTATCAAGATTACCTACAGAAGTGTAATCCGTGAATGTTCCCCCAGTGTCGATAGCAATTTTAATCATTATATCACCCAATTATTTTGTATACTTCATCAGTCTCTGTACAGCCATTTCAACATCAGAATTCATTTCAATTTTTGGTGAAAATCCTTCCAGTGGTTTTGTTGCATCAATTCCCATCTTACTTGTTCTGCTTAACTCATCAGTAGATGGATCCAATGTTTCTCCCATACCCATATGCTGTGGAATAATCAACACATCCTTATCTGCTTGTAACCTGGTAGCCATAGCCCAAAGTACTTCCTGTTCATTGAAAACATCCACATCCTCATCTACCACTATTGCTAATTTGATATGATGGTCAACTGCAAATGCAGCAAATATCGCCTGCATGGCCTGTCCTTCTGCAATCTTTTTCATGGATATGTAACAATGGAAAATTCCACAACTGCTGACCGGACAACTGACTGCTTTTACATTAGGTAGGGTTTGTCTAAGTGCATTCAATACATCACCTTCCCTTTGTATGGCTACAACTGTTATGTGTTCACTGCTGAAACCAGGTGTAAGATCGTGAAATAGAGGATTTTTTCTGTAATGTATTGCTTTAACGTGGAATAAGTTTTCTGTACTTCTATGGCATGCATAATTTGTAAATTCAGCAAAAGGTCCTTCTTTTTCTCTTTCGTTTGCAAGAATTTCACCTTCAATAACAAATTCTGCATATGCTGGTACCTGTATGTCTACTGTTGTACAGTCTGCTATTTCTAATTCTTCATCAAACAATCCTGCTATTGCACCATATTTACCTTTATGATATGGAACCAGTGCCTGTGAACCTAAGGAAATATTTGGGTGGACACCTATAACTATAGCTGCTTCAAGATTTTCACCTTTTTCCTCGCTTCTTCTGAAATATTCCCATAATCTCTGTCTGGAATGTAATGAAATTCCTAATTTGTCTTTACCTTTGAGTTGCATTCTATGGAATCCCAATGTTTCTGAACCACTTTCGGGATCTTTTGCTATTACCAATCCACTTGTTATGTATGGTCCTGCATCTATTGGAAAATGTGTGATTATAGGTAATTTATACAAATCCACCTCATCACCAATCATTGTGTTTGCTAAAAATGGCGGATTTTCAATAATTTTAAAAGTGTCTATTCTATTTTTTATTCGTTTGGCATATTCTTCAGCTACATTCTTTCCTTCAACACCCATTGCTTTAGCAAATCTATCACGAGTTCCCAGTACGTTTGTTATAACAGGTATTTCATTGTTTTCAACATTGTCAAAAATCATTATAGGATATTTATGTTGTTTTTCTAGTTCCATCATTAATGTACTGATTTCATATTCTTTCTTAACTTCTTCAGGCACGTGTTTAATTATTCCTTCATTTTTCCATTCTTCTATTAAGTGTCTCCAATCTTGTTTAGACATTTTTATTATCTCCATTTATGAAAATTAAATTGTAATATTATTGATTTTTTTTTATATCTTAAAAATTAGTTAAATCCATACAAGAAATTATATTATTGGTTATATAAATCTATTAGGGTCAGATTATCAATTAAAATGGATGTTATTAGAAAATAGTTGATATGTATCAGTTTTAGTTTAAAAAAATGCCCTTTTTTAAAGTATTTTTTAAAAATAATTGTTTTAAACACATTAATGTAATATAATTATATAAGACATTTAAAATAAAATAAGGATTATTAAAAAACACGCAAAAACTATAATAAATTAGTTGGGAGGTCACTATGTACAATAATCAAATGTTAAAGATAGAGCAATCATACATATTAAAAAAATACGAAAAAACTTTAACTACAAAGGAATATTTTGAAAGATTTGTATTTTATGATGAAACTTTGGAATCATGTAAAAAATGTGAAATGTATGGTAAAAATTGGTCCTGTCCACCTTTTGAATATAATCCTAGCAGTTATTGGAAAAAGTATCAAAACATTCATTTAATATTCATGCAATTGCATTATGACAAGTTTATTACTGAGGATACACATTCCCCTGAAGATATAGATACTATATTACATTTAACATTATTCAATGAAAAAACCAAAATGCTTCAATCTATACGTAAACGCATCCGAGAAAATGAGAATCCAATAGATTGCAAAATCTTATCAACTGGTTATTGTAACATATGTCCTTCATGTTCAAAAAATGAGGGAAAGCCATGCAGATATCCTAAAAACAGATTAAACAGCATTGAATCAATAGGTGCATTGGTAACCAAAACGGTTGAAGAAGTTTTTGACAAAGAAATTATGTGGATTGACATGCAAAAGGGTAAAATACCGGAATACCTATCATTATTGATGGGAGTTTTATATTAGTATAGATAACAATTCCTGGAATGGTTATTTATGATACCAATAGCTTCCAAATATGAATAAATCGTTACGGATCCAACAAATTTCATTCCTCTTTTTTTCAAATCTTTTGTAATGATATCAGATGTGGTTGATTTTGTTAAATAGTTTTCATCACTATCTTTCAATATTTTGTTATCGGTAAAACCCCAAATATACTTGGAAAAACTTCCAAATTCATTTTGAATATTTTTGAATATCTTTGCATTATTGATTGATGCTTCTATTTTTGCTTTGTTTCTGATGATTAGTTGATTGTTCATAAGTTGCTCTATTTTATTTTCATCATAATTAATTATTTTGTCTATGTCAAAATTATCATATGCTTCCCTAAAATATTCCCTTTTCTTAAGTATTGTTATCCAGGATAATCCTGCCTGAAAACATTCCAAAATCAGCATCTCGAACAATAAGTTATCATCATGGGTTGCCCTTCCCCATTCATTATCATGGTATTCAAGATATATTTCTTCTTTTCCTTGAACCCATTCACATCTATTTTTTTCACTCATTATTTCACCCATATAAATAATCTTATAAATTATCTGTATATAATATATGGTATTAATTTATTTCATTTATAATAACATGATTAAAATAAAACTTCTATAAAAATTATAAACTTTTATTCCATAATTCTATAATAATCCGGATTAAAACTGTATAAATATGTTAAAAGTTAAATTATCAAAATATTTTTTTGAATTCAATTTTTTTTATCATCTAATAAAAAATTGTTTTTTATTCTTCTATTTTTAAAAATAAAACCCAAATGAGTTTTTTAATCATATAAAAATGTTGGAATAAGACATAAATAGGTATATATATCTTATATTCCATAATATAATATGTTATAGTAGATACTTTTTAAAGAGGTTTTAAAAATGACTGATACAATTGGTGAACGTTTAAAAAAGTTACGAAAACAACACCATTTCACGCAAAAACAGATTGCTGATTATTTGGATTTTCAACAGGGTCAGATTGCGAAATTAGAGAATAATCAGAGAAAATTAAAAGTTTCTTCATTAGAAAAATTATGTGAATTATATAATTGTGATGAAGATTATATTTTAGAGGGAATTGAGGATAACTATGATGATAAATTGGCATTCAGATCAAATGTCCAAAATTTGAATTTAGACACGATTGCTTCTATGAATAAAATAATTAAAAACATAGAATTTTTAGCAGATATTACTAAAGATCTTGACGAGTGATATTATGGAACAATCTGATGATTATTTACAAATTTCAGAAAAAGCTAATATGTGCCGTAAATTATGGGGTATTGATGAGTTTATACCGCTAGATATTTTCAGAGTAGTCTTGGAAAAAGTTGAAAATGTAAGCATAATATTTTTTGATACAGAAGAAAATCTGAGTGGTTCTTCAAAGAAAATAGGTGATCAGAATATTATATTTATTAATGCCAATCATCCATTAGGTAGACAACGATTTACATTAGCTCATGAAATTTACCACTTAAAATATGATGATGAGTTTGGTGTTTGTGATATAGACCACGGTAATGATTCTGTTGAAGAGAAAGCAGATTATTTTGCATCATGTTTACTTATGAGTAATAGTGCTTTATGTAATTATGAAATTGAAAATAACATAAGCGAATGGAATTTGGATAAGGTTATTCAAGCAGAACAGTATTTCCAAATTAGCCATAAAGCCATGTTAAGAAAACTCACGGATTTAGGAAGAATATCTGAATATACGGCTGAAGAGTTTTTACCTGGAATAATGATTAATGCTCAATTGAGGGGATATGATTTAAAACTTTATAAACCCTACACTGATGGAAAAAATTTAATTTTAGGAAACTATCTTCCACTGGCTAAAAAAGCTTATGTTAATAATAAGATTAGCAAAAGTAAGCTAAACGAATTATTAATTGATGGATTCTATGAAGACATATTAGAAAAGAAAACAATGGATGATTTAATTGAAGGATAAACTGTTAATATATGAATTTGATTGTTTAAACTCCTTATTTCAAACAGATGGAAAACTATTAAAAAAGATATTTTCTAATATCATTATCCCAAGAATAGCTTATAATGAATTAAAGAATAGAATTGATGAAAATATAAATTTTAAGATTAAAAGCTTGACAAGAAGTAAATTTGTGATATTGGAAGATTTTGAAATTTATACTCCAGAATACAAATTATACAACTCTTTAAAAAAAGGTATTGAATGCGAATGTAGGGGAAAATGTGAATCGGCCGCAATAACTCTGGCCAAATACAACAGTTTAACAATACTCTCAAATCACAAATGTGATTACATTAAAAAGTATCATCTAAATAGAATTTCATTGATAGAATTATTGAAGAGTTCTTATGAAAATGATTTGATAGATATTGATGAAGCTGAAATTTTTTGGTCCAATATGGAAAATATTACCCATTACCCCGGTAGTTTTTCAGAATATTATCTTGAAAAGGATAATTAATTATTTTTTTTTATTTTTTTTATTGACAGGATGTGTGTGTTTATGAGAATATGCTTATTCGGTTCCGGTAGTAAAAACATTGCCGAGAAATATTTGGATATGGGATATCAACTGGGAAAAGCCATTGCAATAAATAATCATGACCTTGTTTTTGGTGGTGGAGATGATGGAATGATGGGTTCTGTAGCTAGAGGATGTCATGATAACGGGGGAATGGTTATTGGAATAATTCCTGAATGGATGAGTCAATTCGAAGCATTATATAAAGAATGTGACGAAATTATTTACACGAAAAGTATGGATGAACGAAAATTGAATTTCGTCAAAGAATCTGATTTATTTATTATTTCACCAGGCGGTATTGGAACATTAGATGAATTTTTTGATGTGTTGACATTAAAGAAACTTAAAAAAATCGATAAAAATATTATAATACTAAATTTTGACAATTTCTTTGATAAAATGTTGGACATGTTATATGATATGGCCGAAAAAAATTTCGTAAAAGAAAAAGATAAAGATTTATTTGTTATAGCCAATGATATAGCTGAATTAAACCACTACTTTAAAAAATAATCGAATTACATAATCTTACAGTAATTTGGTTCATTCTTGTTTTATTTTTATTTTATTTATATAGTGTAAGTATTTTTATTTTCATTTTTTACATAATTAAGAATCAATTAAATAATTATTGAATTATAGATATTTAATTATAAAAGATATTTAGTGTTGATTATGAATAATTTAGAACTGATTTCAAAATACGATTTATCATTAAAAGAAAATGATCCTGAACTGGCTGACATCCTAGATAATTTTTTATCAAAACAAATAATTAATGATAGTATTCTTAGTGATAAGGAAAGATTAATGGTTACTTTAGCCTCTTTAGTTAGCAATCAATCTTTGGAACTATATGAAAAGATGATTTTTGCTGCCATGGATATAGGTATTACGCCAATAGAAATCAAAGAGATACTCTATCAATCAATAGTTTATTTAGGTCTGTCAAAAGCATATGCCTTCATCGATAAGACCAATGAAATATTTAAGGAAAAATCAATTAAACTGCCTCTTGAATCTCAGAAAAAAGTAGAATATGAACAACGCTTAAAGGTAGGATACGAATTGCAGGTCAATAATTTCGGTAAGGACTTTATTGATAACAGTATAAATAATTGTCCCGATAATCAAAAACACATATGGGATTATATATCATCATTTGCATATGGAGACTTCTATACCAGAGGAGGCTTAAATGAAAAAGAAAGGGAATTAATATCATTTACATTCATATTATCATTAAGGGGCTGTGAAAATCAATTGAGAATCCATACAAAGGGAAATTTAAATGTCGGAAACAGTAAAGAGAAATTAGTAAGTGTTATAACTGTTTTGATACCTTATATTGGTTTTCCCAGAGTTCATAATGCTCTTGCAATAGTAAATGAAGTTTAATTTAAAAAAGAAAAAGGTGAAAGATTATATTACTGATTATACGTGATAGTATACTTCACCATTTTCTTCAGTTTTTTTAATGGTACCATTAGCAACTAATTGGTCCAGTATACCTTGCACTATACCTGCAGGTACTGGAATTGGACTTTTTTTAGAAATCATATCGGTTATTTCAGTAGCTGATAACTTGGTATTACCCAGCAAATTAGTAATCATGTTTGGATCTACCATTATTATTCCTCCCAAAATATATTTGTTTTATAATTTTTTCTTTAGAATAATTAACATAAATAGTTATTGTTTAATATTATGATAGTTTAATTTAAAAATAATAAAAAATCTAATAAATATATTAAAAATATAATAGATAAACTTGGAATTTTGGAATTGCTTTCAAAGTTATTTTCCAGCATTATACATTATTTCATAATATTATTAATTTAATACTGTTTTTCTTTAATTATATTTGATTTCATATGTAATTTGTACTAATAATACCTTAATTAAGTTGATAATTAATTAAATAAAGGCTAAGAAATGATTAATAAATGAAAATTCTTATATTATATAATTTGAAGATGGGGAAATATTTTATATTCATATTTAAAAAATTCCAAAATCGTTAATCATTGATTACGTAAATTTAAATATTTTATTAAGAAGATATAATAAACCTTTTTCTAAGTAAAAATAAATAATTTTAATATAATATAATAAAATAGGTAGAAAAATATGAAAATAAGAATATTAACTAGTTATATTATTTACTAGTGTATTGGCGTATACAAAAAATAATGATAACTAGAAATATCCTATAATTATGGTATACATTTTTACAATGTACAATAGATTGTTTATTATTAACAATTAATAAACATAGCGATTTTTCTTATTTTAATATTATCTACTCTTATATCAATTATTTAAGGGTATTATCATGTTAAATCAATTTAAAAATATTATAAGAGATACAAATTATAATAATTTAATTTATTCCCCAATTTATTCGGATTTTTCTAATTACAGTGAATATTATAGTTCTTATGTAGTAATCAATAAAAGGCTTGTGATATCTTGATTAGGTTACAAAGAAGTGAAGTGGATAAAACTGTATACACTACTTGGATTCTTAAAATCAATAAGGATTCACGAAAGATAAAAAACAAGGACGGCCAGGAAAAGATTTACTACAGTTATTTTACAAGTTTTCCCCAGGAATTATATGAATTTTTAGACATTAAGGATGATTGTATTTATTTGGTAAAGGATTTTTCAAAAGACTATGAAATAATAGTAACTGACACACCATCCAATCTGCCTGTAACATCAATAAAAAGTAAATTAGTTACACGAAGAAAAAATTATAACAATTCAAATAGAATTCCAACAACATCATTTACATTATCAAAAAAATTATTCAACAATATAAATGATTATAAAGAAGTTAAATTTACATTACACCCTAATTCCAAGGATAAATATAGAAATAAAATAGGATTAATATCTATTCAATTAATTAAATAATAGATTTAATTTACAAACCTATTTCTTTAAAAAATTATAAATACAATATTAAGAAATAGGAGCAATATAATGAATTGGAAAGAATTATTTGATGAAGACAGATTAACACGAGGATTTGAATATTATCTTGAAAATAAGGTATATGATGTTATATTAACACAAAACAGCATTACAAGTAAAGTTGAAGGTTCAAGATCCAAAATTTATGATGTTAATATTAATTTTGATGACAATGGAATTGATTCATTATATTGTACATGTCCTTATTCATATGCAGATTTCAATTGTAAACATATGGTTGCAACTCTTTATAAAATGGAAGAAATACAAAACAACACTTTTTCCAGTATAGTGGCTAAAACTGAAGATAATAATTTATTCACAGAATTAATTGCTACAGTTGACCAAAAACAATTGCGCAGATACATATATGAAAAATTTAAGGACGATACTAGTTTTAAAGATGATTTTATAAACAAGTTCCAGCAAGAAATTACTCCAGAAGACTTATATAATTATGAAAACATGCTTGAAAACATTTTTAACATAGATGTTGTAGAATTATATAACGAAAACGGCTTTTATCAGGAAGCACCTTTTCAAAAATACCTTGAAAACTTCATAAATGAAAAGATTAGTCTCTTATATAAAAATGGGGAATATTCTTATGTAACTCAATTGCTCTACATAATTTACGATAACATATCACAGAAGGATGATGTTACCCAGTATATAGAAATAGATGAAATCCTAAAGCAGTGCAATTATTACATGGAAAAGATTATAGATGCCGGGACTCCTGTTGAAAAAGAGGAAATATTCAATTATCTCATTAACAAGATTCGTATAGACTATAACATTAAAACATCCAAATATTTAATTGACGTATGTTTAAATAAATATCAGTCAAAAGTATTTCTTAAACAATTAGATGAGATTCTGGATGAACTTATCAACAATCAACAGAACATTTCAGATGATGTGTTACTAAGTAAATACGAATTGATGAATAAATTAGGCTATACTACTACTGAAAAAAGAAGATTCCTTGAAGAGAATAAGTCAATAGAAAAAGTCATGAGAATCCTTGTGAATGAAGAGATAAACAAGGGAAATTATGAAAATGCAATAGAATACCTTAATTACAATATGGATATGCACGGAAAAACATATTCCCTGGAAGAAACATTATTGCTGCTTTCATTATATAATACTTTAAAAGATATGGAAAATGTAGTAAGGGTATTGAAGATTATAATTTATGATTTTAACGTTGAAGATATGGACTTTATCATACAGTTAAAGAATTCAATGGATGAAAATCAATGGAATGATGAAAAAATAAAATTAATTGAATTTTATAAAGAAAACTATTCATATAATTTTTTAAATTCATTATATGTTGAAGAAAAAGATTATGACAATTTATTCTTGAATATAACTTCCAATTGTCAAATAACTGTCATTGAAGATTTTAAACAATACCTCTTAGATAAATACAATGACGAAATATTAAAAATTTATAGGCAAGTTGTATTAAATGAGGCTAAATCATCCAAAAATATATCAGGATACACTTTAATTATCAATTATCTGGATTTAATGATTAATTATAAAAACAGTTCCATGATTGTTAAAGATCTTATTTCAGTTTTAAAAAACAAGTACAATCAAAGAAAGCTCTTTATGGAAAAACTGGAAGAATTTGAAATAATCAATTCATTAAACTGATTATTAAAATTACTGGTTAAATATGAATTCTGGAAGGAAAATTACTGTTACACCAATAACAACACTTAACAACACATACAAAAAGGCCATTTCAACATTACCATTTTTAATTAAATCACCAGTCTCCAGTGCAAATGTTGAAAAAGTAGTAAATCCACCACAAACGCCAACCTTTAAAAACAATATCATATTTTTAAGTGTTGATGGGTTAATGTGTTGAATGTTAGTGTTTGTTATATAAAATGCAATGAACGATATTAATATGGCTCCCAGGATATTTATTATAAATGTATTTATTGGAAACGCTGTTGATTCGTTAATTGGAATAAATCCTATTAAATATCTTAGGATACTACCTATAAATCCCCCTAAACCAACAACTATTAATTCAGTAATCATATTTGATCAGTTATTTTAAAAAGTAATTAACTTTAGGTTTTATATTTACAAAAAAGAATATTGATATTTATTCAGATAAATACTGAATAATATCATTAATTGTTACGATAGGCATATCATGTTCTTTTGAAAACTTAATAATTTCAGGCATTCTTGCCATGGTTCCATCAGGATTTGTTATTTCACATAAAACGCCCATAGGTTTAAGTCCTGCTAATTTCATTAATTCAATATTAGCTTCAGTATGGCCGTCTCTTTCTAGTACTCCACCATTTTTAGCTCTTAACGGAAATACGTGTCCCGGATGATTTAAATCTTCAGGTTTTGCACCGTCTTTTGAAGCTGCTCTTACTGTAGTAACTCTATCTGCTGCAGATACACCTGTAGTTACACCTTCTGCAGCTTCTATTGTTATGGTAAATCCTGTACCGTAGGTACTGGTATTGTTTTCGACCATTAAAGGTAATTCAAGTTCATCTGCCTGATCTTCAGTCATACATAAACAGACTATTCCACTACCTTCTCTTATTAATAATGCCATCTGTTCTTCAGTAACGTGTTGTGCTGAGAAAAACATATCTCCTTCGTTTTCACGAGATTCGTCGTCTGTAACAATTACTCCTTTTTTGTTTTTAATTGCTTCAACAGCTGTTTCTACACGTTCAATGTAATTTCCTGTTAACATTTCTTCATGATTCATTATATTTACCTCTATTTTTAATTTATAAATGAAACAGGGCTAATAAAAATAAGATTGATTATAATAAAATATTCTCTCTCTTCCGGACTCTTACCGTCGGTTTTGGAATTTCACCAAATCTGCTTTATTAGCTCGTGGACTTAATATTATTACCACCGGTGAGGAATTACACCTCGCCCTGAGAATTAATTAAATATTTGTTATTTCAATCGTATAAATGTTTAGTCCATTTGATAAATGGGATTTTTTGTCGATACTATTTATTTTGGCAATTTTAAAAAAAATGTGTATTCTCATTTTTTTGAATTAATATTTCTTGTTTTTCAATGGGCAATATGCTATGTGTGCATTATATTTAAAGATATTCGGATGTGTTAATAATATTAATATACAATGAAGATATGATTATTATGCATTGAATCATTTACAGGGGAAAATTGTTTATATTAGCGTATAGTACCTCCTATGGATTCTATATATCTTTCTACATAATCTTTGTCCTTCTTATCAAATAATGAATAATGGAACGTGTAGCTTGTAAATGAATCGTTTATCTGTTTTCCATCATATACGTCAATAATATCGACATCAATAACTGGCTCAATATTCTTAAAGACTTTTATCAGATATTTTTCATCACATTTTGAAGGAAACAATACTGAAACATCAAAATGTTCTAAATTAAGATTCTTCTTCTTCCATTCAAAGACGTCATCCTCAGATAATATATCAATATTTGAAAGTTTAAGTTCTATTTCCTTACTATCCAGAGTTTTCAAAAGCACATTCTTTGAAGTTACATTTGTTAACGTTCCTACGTGAATGTTACCGGAGTAATGGTGTTTTAATCCGATTTCTTGTCCTATTGATTTTCTAAGTAGATTTATTTTATGATTTAACATATTTATTTCTTCGTCTGAACGTTTTAATGCTTCCTGTTCATCATTAAAATGTTTAGCAGAATCAACTATAGTTTTTATAAAATCTTCTTCATCCTCTTCTTTAATCAAGTTTGAAATGTAAATACTTTCATTTATCAGTGTTTGTCTTGCATTTTCCGTTTCCTTGTTATTTTTCTGTATTGAATAATAAAGATATGGATTTTGATATACAACACGACTAACCATGTCAAGCATTAACCTGTAAACAGGACTGGAAAAATTTCTGGATTTCTTAACATTAATATTAAGTTTCTTAATTGTGGAAGCCAAACTTATGAATGAAAAATGTGTTAACCCCTGTACGATACTCATATACTTATCATGTTCATGAGGAGTTGTTATTACAATTTCACAGTCATTTTCATTCAAAAATTTTTCTATTCTTGGTAACCATTTAGTGGACCTATCTGCTATAGGGGTTAATACGATTATTTGTCTTTTGAGTGTAGGAACCCTTGGTCCGAACATAGGGTGACTTGGTAATATTTCAACATCCGATGGAGCGTATTTTTCTAAAGCATCAGAAGTATCTGATTTTACACTTGCAACATCCATTAATAAAGATCCACTAGGTGCATAAGGAGCTACTTCTTCTATTGTTTTTACCATGTGTTCTATAGGTACACTGAAAATTATTATTTGAGCATCCTTTATGGCTTCAATGTTGTTATTGTTATAATCTACATTAATTTCTTTTGCAATTTCGTATCCAGAAATCTGGTCTCTGCTTGTAATGGTGATATTGAAATTATTTTTTAAATGTTCGGCTAGCCATCTGCCAAGACCTCTTGTACCGCCTATTATTGTCATATTTTTTTTATCTTGTGTCATATTATACCCTTATTATCTAATTTTATATATGGAATGGTAGTAAATGCCTGAAAGTTTAATGATAAACAGTTAGGTATTTTTTTAGTTAATATTCATATAATAAATGAGAAAAAACAGGATAAAACTATTTTAAAGAATTATTGAATTGATTAATTAAATATTAAGCTTATTAATTGTAATCAAGTTTATATTGGAATATATTTGTCTACCTATCCTTATTTTTAATTCTATTAGGCTTAATATAAAAAATTTATCGTGTATAATGTTTATATAAATATTTAATTAGGTCAATAATCTTTAGAAGAATTAATGATTCTTTAAAAATTTATTAAATTTTTATGGTGGATAATCCAATATTTT
>AUXO018327711.1_pt1 | contig 12890 bp, 9 predicted proteins | sample 768731 | NCBI WGS metagenome assembly AUXO01 (sample SAMN02715735, study PRJNA202380) | gut metagenome | biome: sheep rumen | host: Ovis aries | place: New Zealand: Palmerston North
TTAGGTAATGGTGGTTTAGGTAGACTTGCAGCTTGTTTTATGGACTCTGTTGCGTCTTTAGGCTTACCTGTATATGGTAACTGTATTAGATATCGTTATGGATTTTTCGAACAAGGTATTAAAAATGGATACCAAGTAGAACATCCAGATAGATGGTTAAAAGACGTTAACGTATGGGAAATTAGAAAAGATGATGAATCTGTTGAAATTCCATTCTTTGGCTATATTGAAATTGATTCTCATGATGGTAGACTAGATGTACGTCATCGTGATGCTGAAAAGGTTAAAGCCGTTCCATATGATATTCCTATCATTGGAGATCATAACCATGTAGTAAATACATTAAGATTATGGAGTGCTGAACCAGCTTCAACATATCCTGATGATGCATTTGAATATCACCGTAGATTAAGAGATATTTCATCAATGCTATATCCAAATGATGATACTGAAGAAGGTAAATTACTTCGTTTAAAACAACAATATTTCTTTGTATCAGCAGGTGTAACTGCAGCCTTAAGAAGCCATAAAAAAGTTTATGGAAGACTTGATAACCTAGATAAGAAGTTAGTATTCCATATTAATGATACTCACCCAGCATTAATTATTCCTGAATTAATGAGAATCTTAGTTGATGAAGAAAAAATGGACTGGGATAAGGCTTGGGAGATTACTAAACATACATGTGCTTATACTAACCATACTATTTTAGCTGAAGCACTTGAAAAATGGCCAGTAAACCTATTTAAAAAGCTTTTACCAAGAATTTATACAATTACAGAAGAAATTAATAGACGTCTATTAATTGAAATTGAAGAAACTTATGGACCAGATAGCGAAGAAGCATATAAGATGGCTATTATTAAAGATAACCTAGTTCATATGGCTAATATGGCTATTCATGGCTCATTTAGTGTTAATGGTGTTGCTCAACTTCATACAGAAATCTTAAAGAATATCGAAATGAAGGTATTTAATGACTATTATCCAGGTAAATTCAACAATAAGACTAATGGTATTACACATAGAAGATGGTGCTTACATATTAATCCAGAACTTGTTGAAATATTAAATAAGAACTGTCCAGGTTGGGTAGAAGATCCTGAAAAACAATTTGAAAACTTAGTAAAACTTGCAGATGATAAGAAACTTCAAGCATCATTTAGAAAGATGAAGCTTGCTAGAAAACGTGAGTTAGCAAAGAAGATTTATGAATCTCAAGGTGTATCTTTAGATACAAATTCTATTTTTGATGTTCAAGTTAAACGTCTACATGAATATAAACGTCAATTAATGAACGCTCTTCATATAATGTATGTTTATAATCGTTTAAAGACTGACGCTGAATTTAGAGCTAATTATCATCCACATAGCTTTATCTTTGGTGCTAAGAGTGCTCCAGGATACTATTTTGCTAAAAAGATTATTAAATTAATCAATACAATCGCTGATAAGGTTAATAATGATGAAGAAACTAATTCATTATTAAAGGTTGTATTCGTTGTTAACTATAACGTTACTTATGCTGAAACAATCATTCCAGCAGGAGAAGTATCAGAACAAATTTCAACTGCATCTAAAGAAGCATCTGGTACATCTAATATGAAATTCATGATGAATGGTGCCATTACTTTAGGTACACTTGATGGTGCTAACGTTGAAATTAAGGATTTAGTTGGTGATGATAACATCGTTATTTTCGGTATGAATGCTAAGGAAGTAACTGATTTATACAAAAATGGTGGTTATGATCCTATGTATTATTATGAAAACGACCCTAGAATTCATGAGGTTATTGATCAATTAACTAATGGTTTCTTTGAACATGTTGATAAAGATGAATTCATCGATATTAAAAATAACCTACTTTATGGGGACCATTATTTCATCTTAAAGGATTTTGATTCATATATTAAAGCTCAAGAAGAAATTAATGAACTTTATAAGGATCAAGCAAGATGGCAACATATGGCTATCATGAATACAGCTAAATCAGGTTTCTTTACTACAGATAGAACAATGCGTGAATATAATAATGATATTTGGCATGTAAAAGAAATCGAATTATTAAAAGAAGAAAAATAAGAATAATAAAAAATATGGGTATCTTATGGTATCCATATTTTTAAGAATGTAATATGCTAGAATTTAAGAAAATAGAAGAAAATGACAAATTAATAAAAAAATATAAGAATATAACTAATGTGATATCAGTATTGCGTTTCTTTATTCTTGCTTTAGCATTTGTATTTGCTATACTTTTAATTTCTTTAAAAGAATATATATTATATTCATGTTTGGCGACTTCATTTTTAGCGTTATTTATAATATTTATTTTACTTACTAATAAATTTTATGATAAATATAATGAATATAAAAATATAAAAATGGCTTATCTAACCCATTTTTCAAGAAGAGAATATAACTTTAGTAAGTTTTATGATAATGGTGCTGAATTCATAAATAAGGAAGATTATAAATCATCAGATTTGGATTTATTTGGTAAGAATTCTATTTTTGAATATCTAACTATAGCTAAAACAAAAGAAGGAAGAAGTAAGCTTGCAAGCTATTTAACATGTGGTAATCCTAATAAATTAAAATATCAAGATACCTTATTTAATTTAAAGGATAAAGAAGAAGTAGTTGCTTTAGAGGCTTCATTATATAATTTTAAAAATGAAGCTAAAAAATATTCTAAAGATAACCTAAATTATAGTGCTAATAATAAAATTAGCTTTAAATTATCTTATTTTATACCAATATTAACATTAATTAGCTTAATTATCTATACAATTTTAGTGTTTACAATAAGTATAAATCCATATTTTATATTCTTATTTTTAGGCTTAAATCTAGTATTATCTAAATTATTTATAAGAAATGAAATCTTTAATTTAGAGGCATCTATTTATTTTAATATATGTGATGCATATCTTAAATTTTCTAAAAAAGTTTTAGAATTTAATACTAATGATTCATATTTTAATGAGCTACAAAAAAATATAAATAAAGAGATTAAAAATTTGGAAAAATTAAAACACCTATATTCAATTTTAGCAATGCGTAAAAATATAATTTTTAATCTAATTTCAAATTTAATTTCTTTCGATTTTTTCATTATCTTAATTTATAACAATAGTACTAAAAAATGTGTTAAATTAAATGATTTATTCGATTCAGTTAATGAAATAGAAGTATTATTATCATTTTTAAATTTAATTAATGATAATGATATTTATACAAAAGCTATTGATAGTGATGATTTTGAAATAATAGATGGAATTCATCCATTAATTAAAGATTGTATACCTAATTCAATTAAGATTAATACTGGTATAGTATTAACTGGATCTAATATGAGTGGTAAGACTACATTTATGCGTATGGTTGGAGTTAATCAAATATTAAAAGAAGCATGCGGTGTAGTGCTTGCTAAAAGCTTTAAATCTCCTAGCATTAAAACATATACATCACTTAGAATTAATGATTTACTAAGTGAGGGTATATCTACATTCTATGCCGAAATATTAAGAATGAAAATGATTAATAAGGGTATAAATGAAGGTATATCTTTAGTATTAATTGATGAGATATTTAAGGGTACAAATCATGATGAAAGAATAAAAGGATCATTAAAACTAATTGAAAAATTATTAGAACATAAAGCCATATTTATTATATCAACTCATGATTTTGAGTTATGCGATGCAAAGAATATTGAAAACTATCATTTTAATGAAGAATATGAAAATGATAAAATCATTTTTGATTATAAAATAAAAAAAGGCAAATCTGAAACCAAAAATGCCTTATATTTATTACATCTTGCAGATATCCTTTAAAATCATTATAGCACCGTCGAAGTTTTCATCTTCTTCAGTTATATAATCAGCTTTTGATTTTAAAGACCAACTTGCTTTTTTCATCGCAACCTTGACGTTGCACAATTCTAAAACAGGTAAATCATAAGAAGAATCACTAAAACCTATATAGATGTTTTCTAGTGATTCTTTTTTATATGCCATAACTGCCTCTTTTTTATTTAGGTGGTGTTTTTTTATTCTAATTAATGTTCTATTAGGGTCCTCACCTAAAATGTCATAAGATAAATTACATCTTAGGACATGTTCAATTAATTTATCTTTCTTAATAGTATTAATTGCAACTATATAATATGATAAATCAGTAATAGTAGTAGTATAATTTTTAGGATATATTGATGCTAATCTATCTTGGTATGAATAAATGTAATTATTTTTTATACCACTACCATACCCTGTATAAATATAATCCTTAAATTTTTTATTTACGTATTCAATAAATTCTTTAGTAACTACTTCATAAAGTAGTTTTCCATCATAAAAAAAAGCTGATGAACTAATTGAAAATAAATCAATTCTAACAGGTATTTTTTTGACATAATCAATTAATTCTTCAATAGGAGATTCAGAAACAATTAGGATTCTGTTATCTTTATTTTTCATGAATTTTTTTAAAATTTTTATCGCATCATTTGAAATTCCTGTGGGATTTTTAAATGTGCCATCAAAATCATAGACTAAAGTATACATAATTCCACCACTAATAGTAATTATAAAATAGAATATTTTATATTGCAAACAATTTTTCTTTAAAAGTTTATAAAAATAGATTATAATTAAATAATGAGGATTAATGTGATGTTTTTATTTGAACTTTTCGGTATTAATTTGGATTACAAATTAATAATAAGCTTTCTAGTTGGTTTGTTTTTTGGTTTGCTTATGTTTATTTTAATTTATGTAATCCTAGTATTAAAATCTATTGGCTCAAAGAAGTTTATGATAAAAACTGAAATCGATGATTTAACATTACAGGAAGTAAAAGATTTAGTTAGTAAAGCTCAAAAAGAATACAAAGATGACAAATTAAGAGGTAGTACTCCTAAATTTAGCCATTGTATGAATTTATCTAAAGATTTAGTATATGCTATATCAACAAGATATTATCCAAATAGTAAATATCCGATGCTAGAATTATCAATTGATGAATTAATTTTATTACTTGGATATATTGAAAAAAGATTAGATGAAATATTAGATAAAAGAATCTTAAGACTTGTTAAAAGAGCTAAGATTTCAACTATTTATGATATATCCGTAAAAAGTAGTAGAGTTGTTCAATCTAAAACATACGAGGTTAGTAAGAATGTAACTAAGGGCGTTAATACCGCTAAAAAGGTATTAAACATAATTAATCCTGCCTGGTGGTTTAGAAAAACTATTATGGATACAGCACTAGATAAAATACTTGATAAGCTTTATTTAGTTTTAATAGCAATTGTTGGTGAAGAAACTTATAAAATTTACAGTAAAAAATTCTTAAATGATGAGTCACTTGATTTTTCTAGTGATGGTGTAGATGAAATAGTTAATTCAATTGAAGATGATTTAAAAGAAGCAAAAGATAAAATCGTAAGTGAAAATCTAGTTAATTTAGATGAAGATAATTTTAAAAATGATTTAAAGAAAAAGATTATTACAAATATAATCGATGTAAAAAATGATTATGAATGTATATTTGATATAAAAGAGAGGTTAAAAAGCTAATGAAAAAGAAGAATAAAAATTTATTTGAAATTGAAGTTGAAGATTTTAAAATATATCAAGTATACCGTCCAAAAGAGCATGTATTTGGTCGTAATAGATATATTAGCAGTACTGTTGCAAGTCCATATTTTGGTTCACAAGTAGTAGATAAACAAACATATGTTGATGTTACAGGTACAGCTAATATTGATGAAGGCTTAGATTTTGTAAGAAAGCCTGAAGATAAACATTTATCAAAAGAGGATTTAATTAAAAAATATGGTACTGAATTTTATGAATACCAAATCCTTAATAACAAAAAAATTGACCAAATTACTGGTTATGAGACAAAAACTGAAATTAGACATAAGACAGTAGATAAAAAAGCTATTGAAGAAAAGAAAAGTAAACTATCATTTATTGAATCTGTTGAAGAATTTAATAATGATACTCCAGTAGAAAATACACCTACAGTTAATTTATACGATGAGGATACTGATTTTAAGATTAGTGTTAATGAAGAAGAAATTAAAGAATCTAAATTTGAAAAGATTATTGATTTACCTAAACAATCTACAATTCCTTCATTTTTATTTGAAGAAGATGATAATGATACAGTAACTAATGAAGATCAAAATAAATATGAAGAAACTATTAAAGAAACTGTATCTAAAGAATTTGAGGATTCATTATCAGCAGATCATGTTGATATTAATGTAGATGCAATAGATGAAGCATTTAAAGAAGAAGAGACTCCTGAAGAAATAAAGACTTTAGAACCAGAAAGAGAAGTTATTAAAGAAGAACCTATAGTTGAGGTTGATACATTTGCTGATTATAAAATACCTTATGAAAATATCTTAAAGAAAGCAGAAGAACATGTAGAAGAGCTTCCAGCTTGGCTTGAAGAAAAGAAGGAAATCATTAATGATACACTTCGTGCATTTAATATTTCAGGTGAAGTTATTAATTATATAAAAGGCCCTACATTTACACTTTATGAAATCTTACTTGGTAGTGGTGTAAATGTCAAAAAGGTAAGCCAAATTAATGAAAACCTACAAATGAACTTAAAATCTACATCAATTCGTTTGTTAACACCTATTCCAGGTAGAAATACAGTTGGTGTTGAAGTTCCTAACGATAAAAGAGATAATGTATTATTCTCTGAAATCATCGATGAAGCTTGGGTTAATGATAATAAGCCACTTAATGTATCTTTAGGTAAAGATATTTATGGTAAGAATGTAAGACAAGATATTACAGAAATGCCACATGCAATTATTGCCGGTCAAACTAAGTCTGGTAAATCTGTATGTATTAATACACTTCTTATTTCACTATTAATCAAAAACTCACCAGATCGTTTAAGATTAATCTTAGTTGACCCTAAAAAAGTTGAGCTTTCTTTCTATCAAGAAATACCACATTTAGCATGTCCAGTTTTAGATAACCCAGAAGAAGCAAGTGAAGCTTTAAAATGGGCTGTAAATGAAATGGAACATAGATATGAGTTACTTGCAAAATATCGTGTTAAAAAGATTGATGATTATGAGGCAAAACGTAAGATAGATAAAACTATGCCACCTATGCCATATATTGTAATTGTAATTGATGAATTTAATGACCTAATTATGCAATGTGGGCAAGATGTAAATGATTCTATTATTAGACTAGCTCAAAAGGCAAGAGCTGCAGGTATCCATGTTATACTTGCAACCCAAAGACCTACAGTTGACGTTGTTAATGGTACAATTAAATCAAATGTACCATGCCGTATCGCATTTAAGGTAGCTGACTCTACTAACTCAAGTGTTATCTTAGATGAAGTAGGTGCGGAATCCTTACTTGGTCGAGGAGATATGTTAATTAAGAATAACGATGCTCCACAAAGAGCACAAGGTGCGTATATCTCAGATGGTGAAATTGATAGCATTTGTAACTACATTTCATCTAAATATCATGTTGAATTTATGTTCACTGACCAAGATTTAAGAAATAGTATTAATAGTGCTAGCTCATCTGGTCAAGTTGGAACTGGATCTAAAAATACAGAAGAACCAACTGAATTATTACGTCAAATTGCTGAATTCTGTATTGAATCTAATGGATGTTCAATTAACGCAATAATTAATAACTTTGGTTTAGGTTTTAATAGAGCTCAAAGAATAGTTAAATTATTTGAAGAGCTTGGTATCGTATCAGTTAAAAATGGTACTAAGGCAAGAGAAATACTTGTTGATAGCTATAAATTAAGAGAAATATTAGGGATTGATGAATAATGGCAAAAGCAGTAAAAGTTAAGAAAGTTAAAAAAGACAATTTCATGTTTAAAATAGCGATAACTGAGGTTATCTTTTTATCTATGTTCATTTTTACTGCAACACATTTAGATAGAATTACGACATTTAATAATGTCGTTGAATCTTTCGTTTCCGCATTTAAATATGCAAGTATCGTTATATTTTTCGTATCACTTGATTTTTTGGTATTCTTTTATTCGATATTAACTATTTGGATGATAGAAGGCCAAATAATAAAAAGTGATTGGGTACCTAATGCCTTTAGGATGGATGAAAAATATGATTTCTTTACTTTCGTATTTAAGTGTTTTTCAATTCTTTTATTCATAATGATATTTATGATTACTCCATGTAGTGTTGTTGGTCCATCAATGAACCCAACCTTTGAAACTGGAGATAATGTTATAACATGGAACCTATACTATAATCCAAAAGATGGAGATGTAGTAGTATTTGATGCGAAAAAATACACAGATGATGCAAACTTTTATATTAAACGTGTAGTTGCATCTCCTGGAGATACTGTTGAATATGTTATTGAAACTTCTAAATTTACAGTTAATGGTAAAGAAGAAACAGGTGTATCATATGAACAGTATAAGTTTATAAGACTATCAAAAGATTATGATTTACATTATCTAGAAAGCCTAGCTAAAACAATTGATAGTGATGACTTAAATTTCATGACTTTATTATTTACTAAGCTTAAACCTAGTGAAAAATATAAATTTATTGTTCCAAAAAACAAGTATTTAGTGTTTGGTGATAATAGATTAAATTCATATGATTCAAGGTGGTTTGGCTTAATTGATAAAGATGATATTTATGGTAAGGTATTTTTAAGAATATATCCATTTAATAAGTGGGGTTATTACGATTAGAGGATATATGTATTTAAAAGATTATTTAGAGAATTTTAAAGATAAAAAGATTAAATTATTTGTTGATATGGATGGCGTAATAGCTGATTTTGTTGTTGGAGATGCTGGACATTATGATATAAAAAGACCGCTTTTTGATAGTATTAAAAAGCTTGAGGAAATATCTAAAATGCCAAATGTAGAATTATTTATCTTTTCAGCAACCAGAATGAATAGTGGCATAAATGAAAAAAATTACTGGCTTGATAAATATGCGCCATTTTTTAAGCGTGAAAATAGAATAATCTTATCAAGAGAGGCAAATTCATTTATTGAATCATCTAAACTTAAAGAAGATTATTTAAAAAAATATGAAAAAGATGATAGTATCATTATCCTAATTGATGATGATCCTAAAAACTTATTTGCAGTAAAAAATACATCTCCTGATGTTATTTTACTTAAAGATACTGCACTTGTTGACTAAAAATATTGGAATAGGAAGTGATTTTCTTGGCAGATGTAAATATTAACTGGTATCCTGGTCATATGGCCAAAGCCAAAAATGAGCTTATAAATGAAATAAAGCTTGTGGATTTAGTTATTGAAATAAAGGATGCAAGAATACCTATTTCATCAACTAATCCAATGGTAGATGAGATTGCAAGAAATAAACCAAGATTAATCTTACTTAATAAAGCCTTAATGGCTGATGAAAAAGTCACTAAAGAGTGGATTGATTATTATAATAAAAATGGTATTATTGCACTTGATATTGACTGTATTGCTAAATATAACATCAATAAGATAGAAAAGTATGCAAAGCTTGCCTTAAAAGAAGTATTTGAAAAAAGAAAATCAAGAGGCATTAAAGGCGAACAAATTAAGGCAATGATTATTGGTATACCAAATGTTGGTAAATCAACATTAATTAATACCTTAGCTAATAAAAAGAAAACTGTTGTTGGTAATAAACCAGGCGTAACAAAAATTATTTCTTGGATTAAGGCAACAGAAGATTTATTTATCTTAGATACTCCAGGTATCTTATGGCCTAAATTTAGTGATGAAATTGGTGTTAATTTAGCTATCTGTGGATCTATTAGAGATGATATTTTAAATATTGATGATGTATTAGTTAAATCTTTAGATTATATTAAAGTTAACTATAAAGATATGTTAATGAAAAAATATGATCTAGAGTACCTAGAAGAAGACTCATATAAGATAATAGAAGAAATAGCTTTAAAGAAGGGTATGTTACTACAAGGAGCTAAAGTTGACTTTATGCGTGCAGTAACTATGATTATAAATGACTTAAGAAGTGTAAAAGTGGGGAGAATAAGTTATGAAAGACCAGGAATTTGATATTTACGAAATAGAAAATAATTTGCATGACTTAGGTTATAAATATATTTGTGGTGTTGATGAGGCAGGAAGAGGACCACTAGCTGGCCCATGTGTTGTATGCGCATGTATTATGCCTGAATTTGAAAGAATTGAAGGTATTAATGACTCAAAACAATTAACAAAGAAAAAAAGAGAAGAATTATATAAAATAATTGTTAAAAAGGCTATTGCTTATAAAGTTATTTATGTAAAAGAAAAAGAAATAGATGCTAAAAATATCTATCAAGCTACTAAAGAAGGTATGATTAAGGCAATAAACGGCCTAAAAGTTAAACCCGACTATGTAATAACTGATGCCATGCCTATTAAAGATTTAGGAATCCATGTAGAAGATATTATTCATGGAGATGCAAAATCAGCATCCGTTGCTGCAGCATCAATTATTGCTAAAGTAGTAAGAGATAATTATATGGATAAAATGGATATTAAATATCCTAATTATGGATTTAGTCATAATAAAGGATATTGTACAAAAATGCATATGGATGCACTTGAAGAATATGGTCCTACCCCAATTCATAGAAAGACATATTATCCGGTATCAAAATACTTTAGCGGTATGACTCAACTATCTATTTTTGATGATGTAGAAGAAAAATCAGAAGAATAAAAAAAGTATTGTAATAATTCTAAAATATGTTAAAATAAATATGAAGGTAGATAGCATCTACTGGGGCTGACATATGTCGTGGTCCATCAACAGCGAGAGATAGTCTCGCTTTTTATTTTCTTTAATTATAAAAGTTGCTTAAAATGATTCTCATAATTGATAACTAAATCACTAATATGGTAAAATATATTTGTACTGGTGGTGGTTTTTTAATGAAAAGATTAATGAGTGTTTTTATTGATGAATCTGGAGATTTCGGATTTGTTGGTGATGCATCAAAATACTATGTAATTACATTTGTTTTTCATGATCAAAAGTACGATATAAGTGCCAATATTGATAAAATTAAAGATAGACCTGTTTTTCATGCAGGACCGATAATTAGAAGAGAATATCCATTTCAAAATGAAACACCTTTAGAAAGAAAAAAATTATTTCAATCAATTTTTATTTTTTCGCATTCTCTACCAATAAAAACAAAATCATTTTCGTATTATAAAAAAGAATTCAACAATGATACTTTAAAAATGCAAGCTAGAATGTCTAAAGATTTATATAGTTTCTTTTATGAAAATAGAGACCTTTTTGAAAAATACAAACTAATAATATATTATGATAATGGTCAAAATTTGTTAACAAGGTTATTGAATTTTAATTTAGCCACATCAGCCATTGATTATGAATTTAAAAAAGAAGTTCATGCTAGAGATTATAGGTTATATCAAGTTGCTGATTTTATAACGACGCTTAGATTGCTTGAAATTAAAATGAATAACAACGAACTATCTAAAACGGAAAAAATGCTGATTGATAGAAGAAATTTGAAAAATGTATATTTAAGAACTATTAACAAAAAAGAATTATGATTTTCTAAAATTTTAAAACGAAACCTTATTTATAAATGGTTTAATTCAAGTTTTGATAAAACACTAAAAATAAGGTTTTTTCTTTGCCCTTTTTGAAAGCATTTTCACTAAAAATTATAAATATATTATTATATATATTTATTATATATAGATAGAAAAATGACTATTGACAAGCCTAAAAATAAAGTCTATTATTGAAAGGCAAAATGAGGTAGTTTTATGAAAATAATTATTGTTGAATCACCATCTAAATCACACACCATTAAAAATTATTTAGGTAAAGATTATGAAGTCTTATCTTCAAAAGGACACATTACAGAACTTGCAACAACAGGTCATGGTGGACTTGGAATAGATATTGAAGGTGGCTTTATACCAAAATATAAAATCTTACCTGATAAGGTTAAACTTGTAGAAGAACTTAAAAAGGCATGCTTTGGCAATGAAGTATATCTTGCAACCGACCCCGATAGAGAAGGAGAGGCAATAGCTTACCATCTAGCAAAAGAATTAAATTTAGATTTAAATGACAACAATCGTATTGAATTTCATGAAATTACAAAAAAGGCAGTTCAAAAAGCTTTAGAAAACCCACATAAAATAGATCTTAACTTAGTTGAATCTCAAGAGACGAGAAGAATGATCGATAGAATCTTAGGATTTAAGCTATCTAAACTATTAAAAAGAAAGATCAATTCAGATAGTGCAGGTAGAGTACAATCTGCAGTATTAAAGCTTGCAGTAGATTTAGAAGATGAAATTAAAGCTTTCGTTCCAGTTAAATATTATGAGATGGAAGCTTATATCAATAATACTAAATTAAAACTAGTATCATTATTTGATAATAAAATCGATTCAAAAAATAGAATAACTGATAGAAAAGTATTAGAAAATCTAAAAAATAGATTACTTTCTTTTAGAGTGTCTGATATACAAGCTAAAGAAGTAATTAAAAAATCTAAACCAGTTTATACTACATCTACACTACAACAAGATGCAGTTAACCGTTTAGGCTTTACTCCAGCTACAACTATGCGTTATGCACAAGGATTATATGAAGGTAAAAAAATAGGAAGCTCATTTATCGGTTTAATTACTTATATGCGTACAGACTCAACAAGAATATCTGATGACTTTGTTGATGAGGCAGATAAATATATCCTAGAACACTTTGGAAGCCACTATTTAGGTATGGTTAAAAGTAAGAATCAAGCAGGTATGCAAGATGCCCATGAAGGTATTAGACCTACATCTATTGAAAATACACCTGA
>AUXO013663837.1_pt1 | contig 12888 bp, 14 predicted proteins | sample 768731 | NCBI WGS metagenome assembly AUXO01 (sample SAMN02715735, study PRJNA202380) | gut metagenome | biome: sheep rumen | host: Ovis aries | place: New Zealand: Palmerston North
AAGAAAATCGCTGTGGAAATGGGTGTCTGCGGTCTGATGAATATGCAGTATGCTATCGAAGACGATACTGTCTATGTTCTTGAAGCAAATCCCAGAGCTTCCAGAACTGTACCGTTAGTATCGAAAGTTTGCAGTATCAACATGGTAAAGATTGCAACCGAAATCATCACTTCTGAACTGACTGGAAATCCCTCGCCTGTTCCGGAACTGAAAGACCATATTATCAAGCATTATGGTGTAAAAGAAGCCGTTTTCCCATTCAACATGTTCCCGGAAGTTGACCCTCTGCTTGGTCCGGAAATGCGCTCCACTGGTGAAGTGCTTGGTATTTCGGAATCTTTTGGCGAAGCTTACTATAAAGCTGAAGAAGCCACACAGACCCGTCTGCCTTCTGAGGGTACTGTTCTGCTGAGTGTCTGCGACAGGGATAAGCCGGAACTTCCTGAAATTGCCAAGGCATTCAACGAACTTGGTTTCAGAGTGATTGCAACGCATAAATGCTATAAATATCTGAAAGAAAGAGAAATTCCCTGTGAACGTATCTACAAAATGTATGAAGGCGGCAGACCGAATATCGGTGACTTCATCACAAATGGCGAAATTCAGCTGATTATTAATACCCCTGTCGGCAAGGAAAGCCGCCATGATGACAGCTATATCCGCAAAGCAGCTATCAAGCACAGGATTCCGTATATCACAACAATGGCAGCAGCAAAAGCCAGTGTTGAGGGGATTCGTGCCATCAAGGAAAATCAGCATTTTGGTGTCAAATCCTTACAGGCACATCATGACGAAATTGAATAAACAAGTTAAAAAAACAGGGGCTGTGTTTACAGTCCCTGTTTTAGCTATTATGAAAAGGAGTGAATGCTCATGAAAATTTGTCCTTTCTGTCATACTGCAAATGAAGATACTGCACAGAACTGTAAAAACTGCAATGTCAACTTACAGGCTGCCATTCCGGAAAAGCCGAAAAATAATACAATCTTGATTGTAATTATTATCATGTTGTTCCTGACGATTATCACAGGCATGATTCTGGCATTTCTGTATCTGAACAATAAAAATCAGGCACAGCCGTCAAATATTGTTATCAGTGATGATAAAAACCGTATTGTTCCGAATGTTTCTCCTACAGGACAGAATTTTTCATCAATCCTGATACCAGTTTCAGAAACAGAAACGGAAACGGAAACAGAAACGGAAACAGAAACGGTTCTGCAAACACAGCCGCCAGCCACAACTCCCAGAAAAGCTCCGGAAATCAAATGTAATATTCTGGTACAGGCGAATCCGCCCTATGATGGCTTTACTTATACACTAATGGTCAGCAGTGGCAATTATGATTATTATTATATAGAATGCAAAGAATATTCCGGCGGCAGTTCTTCTGCCTACACTTCACTTTCTGAACGGCACAGTGAAAAATCACTGTATCTGACGGCAGGCTCAAGGCTTGACCATGTTACTGCAACAGTTACTCCCTATTATTCTGACGGCACAAGCGGAAAAGTAATCACCTGTACAGCCAGACAGCCTTCTTATCTTGGACAGGGTACACCTGTCACCGGAACAGGGAAAATGATTCTGCGCACTGTGCCTGATGATTCCGGTGATTCTTCTGGTTCTACCACTATCACGAAAATTCCGGACGGTTCTGAAATTGAAATTTTCTCTACTGACAGCAGCAGCTGGCGATATGTCATTTACGGCAATTATGCCGGCTATGCCAAAACAGAATATGCAAAACTTTACAGTGAAATCAGTAATTCCTCCAGAAGCAGCAATTCCACAAGCAATGTTTCCATGCCGTCAAATGCCTATTATCTGGGAGAAGGCACACCTTCTACCGGAACAGGAAAAGTCATTCTGCGCAGCAGTATGGATGATTCTTCTGACAGTAATATCATCACAAAAATCAAAGACGGTTCTAAAGTTTATGTTTATGATATAGGCAGTTCCAAATGGTATTATATTACTTATGACGGCAGTTATTCAGGCTATGCAAAAATCCAGTATATCAAGTTAGGAAATAGCAGCAGCAATTCCACAAGCAATGTTTCCATGCCGTCAAATGCCTATTATCTGGGAGAAGGCACACCTTCCACGGGAACAGGAAAAGTCATTCTGCGCAGTAGCATGGATGATTCTTCTGACAGCAATATCATCACGAAAATCAAAGACGGCTCTGCTGTGACAGTCTATGATGTAGGCAGCTCCAAATGGTATTATATCACCTACAGTGGTTATTCCGGCTACGCTAAAATACAATATATTAAGTTATATTAAAAATAGATTTCATATTGACATTTTTTAGTTTTTATGTTATTATAAAATCATACAAATAAAATCTGTTTGACAAAGAGGAGGTATTTTTATGAAAAAAACAGAAAAAACCGCACTCACTGCGGCGGCATTCGCAGCGGCAATGAATCTGACAGCTTCCTGTCCGGCAGGCATGACTGTCGAAGCAGAATATACTCCTGATGGCATCTACTATTCTCAGGCACTCTATGACATGTTTGACAGGAATGTCGGCGATATTAACAGCGATGGTGGAATCGGTCTGACAGATGTGATATTTCTATATAAATATCTTATCAAACAGCAGCCCATGACCTATGAACAGTATGTGTCAGCAGATGTCAATCAGGATGAACAAGTCAATATCTTTGATTTCGTTCTGCTCAAACAGGCACTGCTGTCAGTCGAAGCACTTCCCGTTCCGGTCTATGGTCCTCCGGAATGGCTGGAAACCTCAGAAACATCGTACAATCCGGAAACAGATATTCCTGTAGATGTTTACGGTCCGCCGGCATGGTTCACTGACCCTACTGAAACAGAAGAAGAAATCCCGCAGCCCGATTATGGTCCGATATGGATTGAACCAGAAACAGAAGACCCGACAGAAACACTCCCTGCGCCTGTTTACGGTCCTCCCGAATATTTCGGCATAACAGAAAATCCGGAGGAATAAATCATGCTGAATGTTGAAGTCAAAAAAAAGAATCTGCAAACACTCCGGGAATACCGGAATGGTCTGCTCCAGAAGCCTGCACTGCGCTATTTATTTCTGGAACTGACAATGCGGTGCAATGAAAACTGCCTGCACTGCGGCAGCAGATGCAATGACGTTTTTTCAGAAGAACTTACTCCTGAACAGTACCGGAAGTTTCTGACACAGGTCAGACAAGATTTCGGAACAAATGACTATATGCTCTGCATTACCGGAGGTGAACCGCTGCTCCGGAAAGATTTCTTTGAGATTATGCATTCTGCCAAAGAGATGGGTTTCCGCTGGGGCATGACAAGCAATGCCACACTGATTGATGATGCTGTTGCTAAGGAATTATATCAAGCTGGTATGGGTACAATTTCAGTCAGCATTGACGGTCTGCCGGAAACACATGATAAATTCCGTCGTACCAAAAACGGCTGGAATCGTGCCATGAACGGCATCGAAGCTCTGCTTCGTGTCGGCAAATTTCACAGTGTACAAGCAACGACTGTAGTCACGCACGAAAATATTTCACAGCTTGATGAACTTTATCGAATATTTGATAAAATGCCGCTGGATTCGTGGAGAATCATCAACATTGAACCAATCGGCAGAGCGTTGGAACATCCGGAACTGCTTCTGACAAAAGAAGATTATCAGACCATGTTTGAATACATCCGGAACAAGCGTATTGCAGGCGAGCCTGTCTGTTATGGATGCAGCCATTATCTGGGACTGGAATATGAGCGTGAAGTCCGTGACTGGTATTTTTTGTGCATGGCTGGGATTTACACAGCGAGTATCACCGCAGCTGGTGATATTATCGGTTGTCTGGACATTGAACGCCGTCCGGAATTTGTACAAGGAAATATTCTGCATGACAATTTCAAAGACATCTGGGAGAATCGTTTTCAGATATTCCGTAAGAATCTCTGTGATGAAAATGAACGCTGTTCTGCCTGTGCAGAAAAGAATTTCTGTCATGGTGGTGCATACCACAGCTGGAATTTTGACAAACACGAACCTTATGTCTGTTTTAAAGATATTTTATTCTAAAATAAAAAACTCCGGTCATGTGCCGGAGTTTTTTTAAATCTACTTGACAAGTTTTTCATTTTATGATATAATCATAATCATAATATCAGAAAAGGAGTGTTTGTTTTGTATCCCGAAGAACAAGAATTTTTAAAAAACTATCATCTGGAAGATTATCCCCGTCCTTCTGTCACAGCAGATATTGCTGTTTTCAGTCTGCATCAGGAAGAACAATGGGGGTATCGCCGAGAACCAGAAAAGAAACTTTGTATTCTGCTGATTCAGAGAGGAAATCAGCCGTTCAAAGACTGCTGGGCATTACCCGGCGGATTTCTCCAGCCCGGTGAAACTGTCGAAGCCTGTGCCGGACGGGAACTACAGGAAGAAACCGGCGCAGAAGTGAAATTACTCCGGCATATCGGCATATTCAGTCAGCCGGAACGTGACCCAAGAGGATGGATTGTCTCAAATGCTTTTTTATCTGTTCTGAATCAGGAAGCACTTTCTCAGATGGAAATTCAGGGCGCAGATGATGCCGCCTGTGCAAAATGGTTTGACATTACATTTACACAGAATCTTCTGACACTCCGCAGCGGAGATACGATTCTGACAGCCAAAGTGAAAGAAATCAGAAATCAGTTTGACATGCCAGAGTTTGCAATTCTGGAAAGCGGCGGACTGGCATTTGACCATGTAAAAATTATCGCTGCTGCCCTGACATATCTCCGGCAGGAGTCCAGAGAATTCCGGCTGATTTTTGATTTTCTTCCGGAGGTTTTCACACTGACAGAATTACAGAAAGTTCAGGAAGCTGTTACCGGAGAAACGGTTTTATCTGCCAATTTCCGGAGAAAAGTTTCTGCCCGTGTAACTGCAACGGAAGAATTCACAGAAGGTGCAGGACATCGTCCGGCGCAACTTTACCGGAAAAGCAAATAATTATTTTACTGTAAAAACGCACAGTGCCGTCGGCATTTCTGTCGACGGCATCTGCTGTTATTTTCTGAGTACAGATTTATCTTCGATGAGAGGTACTTCAAAATCACGGAGGGCTTCGCTGATACGGTCACGGGCTGCCAGAAATGCAGAAACCACAATGGGGTCAAAATGTGTTCCTTTTTCTTTTTCTATGATAGCATAAGCTTCATTAATCGACATAGAACCTTTATAGCATCTTTGGGAAACAATGGCATCAAACACATCAGCAACTGCCATAATTCTGGCACACAGCGGAATATTATGTTCTGCAATGCCTTGTGGGTAGCCTTTGCCGTTCCACCACTCATGATGACCATAAGCCATTTCTACCGCAATATCCAGATAGCTGAAATGTCCAAGAGAGTTTTCGGCATGAAGCAGAAGTTTTCTGCCTTCAGTAGTATGACTTTTCATGATTTCATATTCTTCGTCAGTGAGTTTGCCCTGTTTTTTCAGAATGGAGTCAGGAACGTGAATTTTCCCGATATCATGGAGCGGAGCGGCAACAACCATATCTTTGATATACTGCTTGTTCAGCACGCTTTGATACCAGCCTTCACTAAGCAGTTCTTCAGCGATAATTTCCACATATTTTGCAGTTCTGCGGATATGACCACCGGTGCTTTCGTCACGGTTTTCGACAATATCCGCCATAGTAATGATGATATTATGCTGCATATGAAATAACTCTCGCTGCATATGGGCATTTTTATTGCCAACCAGTACCAGAATAATACTTGTCAGTGTTACAGCAAAGCCGATAATGCTCATCATTGTGCTTTCCAGAAGTGCGATTTCACGGAAATTTTCTTCACTGATATTATAATAAGAATAGACTGCTGCAACAAAGCCATACATTAAAATGCCGATGACATAAATCAGCACTCTTTCCCAGACTTCCAGTTTTCGGTAGTGCATTTCTTTCCGGAAATTTTTCCGCCATTTTCTGCCGGCGACAACAAAGCCGATTAAAAAGCCGCCTAAAATCATATATAAGCCGATGGAATAAATTTCTTCTGCGTTTTCACTCATATGCAGAATTGTCACGGGCAATGTTTCCAGAGGCATCAGAAGACCATAACACAGTCCGGCAACCGGGATAAACTGTAGTGTTTTAAAAAATCTTTTTTTCCCTTTTCCTGCTGTCAGGAAACAGTAAACTGCGATAGAAATTCCAAGCATGACTGACCCTGCAACTGTTCCGCCGAACAGACATACCACAAGAATCAGCAGATAAGCAGCCGCAATAAACAGAAACTGCGGATTGAACAGTTGATTTTCCTGTTTTTTCAGCGGCGGAATTAAAAAAATATATCTGGAAATCATCAGCATAGCAATAAAATCCAGTGTCATTTTCGCACATACATAGATATGTGTCTGCATGAATCATCACATCCGTAATCTTAATAAAATAATCTACTATAAGTTTATTATAGCATATTGTTTTCAGAATTGCAAGAGAAAATTCATATTTTATTCATAATATAAAAAATTCTAACAAGCTCTTGCATTTTCTTGTAAAATATAGTATAATAAACATGTGCATTTCTGAAAATCAGGGAGGTGATGCGCTGTGCTGACAAAACTACTCAGCCGCTGCACCTGTGCGAAGTGTCAGCAGTGCTGTATTTTTGACAGTTATGATATCTGGAATACACCTGTTCTTGTTCCGGAAATCCGGAACAAAATCCGTCAGATACTGCCGGAGATGGAATTTATTTCTACAGGAACAGAATCTTATCTGTTTAAAATTCATACAGAAGCAGAAAGTTTTTCCTGTCCCCTGCTCAGTACGGAACAGGGCTGTCTGCTCGGAGAGGAAAAGCCGTTTGACTGTCAGATATTTCCGCTGCGGATGATGCATCTTGACAGCAGCATTGTCATCGCCGTTTCACCGCTCTGTGATGCAGTCATGCAGCATTCTATGAAAACGCTGCTGAATTTCCTGAAACAGGAACTGGCAGAAACATTATTTGCCTATGCCGAACAGCATCCGGATGTGATTCATGTCTATGACCCATTTTATCCGGTATTGTTATGGAAACCGCAGAAATTTTAATCATCGGAGGAAATCTATCATGTCAAATCAAAGTTATGAAAGTCCGTTCTGCACCCGTTATGCAAGCAAGGAGATGCAGTATTTATTCTCAGCCGATAAGAAATTTACTACCTGGCGCAGACTCTGGGTTGCTCTGGCAAGAGCCGAAATGCAACTTGGTCTGAACATAACACAGGAACAAGTTGATGAACTGGAAGCAAATATCGAAAATATTGATTATGAAATGGCAGCCAGAGAAGAAAAGGCTGTCCGTCATGATGTGATGGCACATGTACATACTTATGCTGCTGCCTGCCCCAAAGCCGGAGGAATTATTCATCTGGGTGCGACTTCCTGCTATGTTGGTGATAATACAGATGTTATCATCATGAGAGATGCGCTTCAGGTAGTCAAAAGAAAATTAGTCAAAGTAATTTCTCAGCTTGCAAAGTTTGCGGATAAATATAAAGCACTCCCCTGTTTAGCCTATACACACTTGCAGCCTGCACAGCTGACAACCATCGGCAAGAGAGCAACACTCTGGTGCAATGAATTATTAATGGATTTGGAAGATTTGGATTTCAGAGTCAAGTCTCTGAAATTATTAGGCTCTAAAGGCACGACAGGCACACAGGCTTCTTTCATGGAACTGTTTCATGGTGATACAGACAAAATCAAGAAGCTGGAAGAACTGATTGCAAAAGAAATGGGCTTTGATGCCGTTGTTCCGGTATCCGGACAGACCTATTCCAGAAAAGTGGATTATCAGGTATGTTCTGTACTTGCCGGAATTGCACAGTCTGCAAGCAAATTTTCAAATGATATCAGATTAATGCAGAGTTTCAAGGAAATGGAAGAACCCTTCGAGAAAAGTCAGATTGGTTCTTCTGCCATGGCATACAAGAGAAACCCCATGCGTGATGAAAGAATTACTTCTCTTGCAAGATATGTAATGTGTGATGTACTGAATCCGGCATTCACCGCCGGCACACAGTGGTTTGAAAGAACGCTTGACGACTCTGCCAACAAGAGAATTGCTGTAGCCGAAGCCTTTCTTGGTGTAGATGCCATTCTAAATATTATGCTGAATGTAACTGACCCGGAAAACGGTTTTGTCGTTTATGACAAGATTATCACACGGCGGGTCATGGCAGAACTGCCGTTTATGGCTACTGAAAATATCATGATGGACGCTGTCGAAAAGGGCGGCAACCGTCAGGAACTGCATGAAAAAATCCGTCAGCTTTCCATGGAAGCCGGAAAACGTGTCAAGCAGGAAGGTCTTGACAATAATCTCTGTGAACTTATTCTTGCTGAACCCATGTTCCAAATCACAAAGGAAGAAATGGACGCTATCATGAAGCCGGAAAACTTTATTGGCAGATGTCCTCAGCAGGTAGAAGAATTTATTGCAAACTGCGTTCAGCCGGTTCTGGATGAAAACGGCGTTTCTGACGACAAAGCCGAAATCAATGTTTAAACAGTTTGCCGTTGTCCGTGTCATCAATGAGAATTACAGCAATACCGGTGTTCACAAAGGTGACACGGGAACGGTTCTTGAAATTTATGATGATAAGTGCTGTGAAGTTGAATTCTGTGACAAAAACGGCATTACTTATGCATTACAAACATTTTATATGAAAGATTTGGAGCTGAAAGATTTATGAAACGAATTGCAAGTTTTTCCGTAAATCATGATATTCTGGACAAGGGCATGTATATTTCCAGAAAAGACGGAGATGTTATCACTTATGATGTGCGCATGAAAAAGCCCAATAATCCAGAAAATGATTATATTTCCCCCGCCGGTGCGCATACAATAGAACACCTGATGGCAACCTATATGAGAAACAGCGACTATACCGACAGCATTATCTATGTAGGTCCTATGGGCTGTCAGACCGGATTCTATTTTCTGACCCGTGATGATGTTCCGGCAGAAACTGCCATCAAATTAGTACAGGACTGTATGCAGTTTATTGTTGATTTCGAGGGCGAAATGCCCGGCGGTAAACGCATTGAATGCGGTCAGTATATGCTTCATGACATCCCGGATGCTAAAAAAATTGCTGCTGATATGATAACAGTCCTCAAAGACTGGACTCCCGAAAAACTTACCTATCCGACAGCATAATGCAAAATCAGCAGAATCTCAGCTACAGAGTGGCATTAGGCGGAATTGTTTCCGCCTTCTGTCTGGCAAGCATGTTTCTGACAGGTGTGTTTCCGCTGTTATATCTGGTACTGCCTATGATTGCTGGAATCTTATTATTAATCGTTGTGATGGAAGTCAGCATTCAGTGGGCATGGGTGACGTATATTGCTGTCGGCTTGCTTTCGCTTTTGGTAACTTACGATAAAGAAGCCGCCCTGATATTTATCCTGTTTTTCGGTAATTTTCCGCTTGTCCGGCACTATCTGAAAAAAATCCCCTCCCGGCCTCTACAGGTTATTTTTAAACTGCTCCTGTTCAATTTCAGCATGATACTGTATTTTTATCTCAATACTTATCTGTTCGGAATGCAGGAACTTCTCGAAGAACTCCAGAAATACGGCAGACATGCAGGAAAAATCATGCTGATTCTGCTTAACCCGTTTTTCCTTATGTATGACACTTCCCTTGACGGACTCTGTGAACTCTATTCCCGTATGCTAAAACCTAGAATCACCGGCAGAAAAGTCTGAAATTTCCCGGATTCTTCCTTGACATGCCAATGAAAATATGCTATAATAATACAGGACAAAGGGCTGCTTCTGCCCTTTGTTCAATCCAGATGAAATTTTTTAACGGAGGTCTGAAATGAAAAGACTGGTTACACGAAGCGACTTTGATGGATTGGTCTGTGCTATGCTGCTCAAAGAACTTAACATGATTGACGAAATCAAATTCGTACACCCCAAAGATGTACAGGACGGAAAAATTGATTTGTCCGAAAACGATATTACAACCAATCTCCCGTTCGATAAAAGAGTCGGTCTTGCTTTTGACCATCACGAAAGTGAATTAATCAGAAACAAGCTGGAAGATTATAAAGACAAATATATTATTGACGGCAATGCCAAGTCAGCTGCCCGTGTGGTTTATGACTATTACGGCGGAAGCAAAACATTCCGCTATGTATCCGAAGAAATCATGACTGCTGTTGACAAAGGCGACAGTGCCGACTTTACCGAAGATGAAATTCTGCATCCAACTGGCTGGGTTCTGATGAATTTTATTATGGATGCCCGTACTGGTCTGGGAAGATTCCATAATTTCAGAATTCCCAATTATGACCTTATGATGATGCTCATCACCTACTGTGTAAATCATAAAATCAGTGAAGTACTTCAGCTCCCTGATGTGAAGGAACGTGTTGACCTGTATTTTGAACAGCAGGAACTGTTTAAGGCACAGCTTGACAGAATTGTCAGAATTGACGGAAAAGTAGCAATTATTGACCTTCGGAACGAAGAAACCATCTATGCCGGCAACCGCTTTATGATTTATGCAATGCATCCGGAAATAGAACTTTCTGTTCATGTAGCATGGGGATTCCGCAAGCAGAATACAGCTGTCATGATTGGCAAGTCGATTATCAACCGAAACTCTGATTTCAACATTGGAGAACTTTGTCTTTCCTATGGCGGCGGCGGTCATGCCAATGCAGGCACTTGTCAGCTTGACAATGATAAAATTGATACCGAGCTGCCTGTCATTATTGACAAGCTCAACGGCAGAATTTAACTATGATGCAAAATAATCTGAAAAAATTTCGTCTTGCACAACGGCTGACACAGCAGGATGTTGCAGAAGCACTGCAAATTCCTACAAACAGCTATCAGCAGTACGAAGCCGGCAGCCGAAACATGAAGCCAGAAATGCTGATTGCTGTCGCTCGGTTCTTTGATGTGCCTATTGATGAAATTTTTATGCACCATCTGCCGGAACGCTATATCAGCGTTTCTGCTGACCAAAAAAGAATTCTGACAAAATATGCAACTTTGACCGAACAGCACAAGCGGCTTATTCGTGTCATTTTGGAAGAACTTTCTGCCCCTGAGTCTGGCGGCATTTCCATGCAGCAGAATACAGAACTTCGGATTGCAAACCGCAGTTCTGGAAACCTTCCGCAGTCCGAAGCCCCGACCGCAGAACTGAATCTGGAGCAGCTGCCGGATGTACCGGAAGACCTCTGATTTTCTGCCGCATAGAAAGAACAATTTATGAATTATGGAATTTACAAACAGGCACGGAATGCCTCATGAAATTGTCTGCTTGACTGTGACATTCGGTCTTTACCGATAACGCCTGTACCGATTGTGCATTCTTACGGCATTTATTGCAAGCATCATTCAGCGGAAGCACTGTCCGGAAAATCAGGGCTTATTATGCATCAGGACGGAAAGACCTCTATTTTTATCAATAAAGAAGAGCATATGCTCCGGCAGCGATTTACCATTATGCATGAACTGGGACATTTTCTGCTTGGACATTTGGGAGACATCCCGTTTGCACGAAGTGAAGAGGAATGCCGTCCGGCAGAAGAACAGGCAGCCGATAAATTTGCAATTGATATGCTTGCACCTGCCTGTGTGTTATGGGGAATGCGGCTGCAAACTCCGGAGGAAATCGCAAAATATTGTCAGATTTCCATTGCAGCGGCAACTTTCCGGGCAGAACGCATGAAGTTGTTATATCAGAGAGGAATGTTTTTGACACATCCTTTAGAACAGCGAGTTTATGCACGGTTTCTGCATTATATCCGAAAAAATAGAAAACACGATTTATGAATCCCGTTACAGAAAGAAAGGAATTCAACTTATGAACAATACACATCTAAAATCGGAATATGCCCGAAAAATTGAAAATATGCTGGCAGATAAAAATTTTCCTTATCGCCGGGGCAATATCGTATGGGTACAGATTCCAGAGGAATGGAAAAGCAGCACGCATATTCAGTCTGGTATCCGGAGAGGCGTTATTTTTTCAAACGATGTGAATAATTTATTTTCAGACCTGATTTATATTATTCCTTGTTCCCGTAAGAAAAAGCATATGAAACTGCATGTAAAGCATCATGACCAGTATATTCTTGCAGAACAGATTATTCCGATTGACAAGTCATGGATTCTGTTTGACAGAGGTTTTGAAAAAATTGACAGTTTGACACTAAAAAAAGTAGAATCTAATTTTATGAAACAGTTTGGACTGAAAGCTTTGATTGCTTCCTGATGCTGTATACATAATTCATTTGATTAGATTCAGGAAAGGAGAAATCCGAATGGGTTTTCAGATTCCTATGAAAATAACCGGAGCGATGGATAGCAGTACCATTATCACGCCCGGTCATATCAAGCCAGCATTTACATCTGCGACTATCGGACAAGCCGGGACGGTTCAGCAGAGAACAAATCCTGTACCTACAGTTCAGCAGAGAACAAATCCTGTACCTACCGTTCAGCAGAGGACAAATCCTGCACCTACAGTTCAGCAGAGGACAAACCCTGCACCTACAGTTCAGCAGAGAACAAATCCTGCACCTACAGTTCAGCAGAGGACAAACCCTGCACCTACAGTTCAGCAGAGAACAAATCCTGCACCTACAGTTCAGCAAAGAACAAACACCGTTCCCTCCCCTGCCCTGTCAATTCCGCCATTACCTGCTTCCAGTACACTGCTGCGGCGAGGTCAAAAATTTACAGTTGCCAATAAAGACGGCTCTGTTCCGGTAAATCTAAAACTGAAACTCGACTGGCAGGTCATGAACCCTCAATGTGATTTGGACGCTTCTGCTTTTTTGCTTGCCGATAACGAAAAAGTTCCTGGTGAAGACTGGTTCGTTTTCTACGGTCAGCC
>AUXO015540604.1_pt1 | contig 12886 bp, 12 predicted proteins | sample 768731 | NCBI WGS metagenome assembly AUXO01 (sample SAMN02715735, study PRJNA202380) | gut metagenome | biome: sheep rumen | host: Ovis aries | place: New Zealand: Palmerston North
GCAACGCAGTTCATAATTATATTTTCCACATATATTATATATCCGCAAAAATGCAAATTTGGACAATTCAAATGCAAAAAAGTAAAAAAATCTTAAACTTTTTTCTCATAATCAGCAGACGTATTTCTGATGGGAAAATCTGACATTGTTTTGCTGGACGTTGGCATAACGCAGTGTCGTGTCTATTTTGGTGTGCCCTAAAAGCACTTGAACCTGTTCGATCGGCATTCCCTTTCCGATTGCTCTTGTTGCCATTGTTCTTCGGAATCGGTGAGGATGAACATTCTCAATATCTGTTTTTTCACCTATTTCACGAATTATTTTTTCTATTGAATTGACGGAAAGTCTTGTATAAGCTCCATGTTTCGTCTTTTTTCGTTCAGAAACAAAAAGTGCCCTGTTTTTATCTTTTCTGCTCTTTAAGTAATTTTCAAGTTCAATTTTAGTTCGAACATCAAAGTATGTTTCCCGTTGTTTTGAACCTTTTCCGAACACAATGCATGTTCTAGAATTCAAATTTATTGATGAACGGTTAAGATGAACAAGCTCGCTGACTCTTATTCCTGAAGAAAGAAGGATGTCTATTATTGCAAGATTTCTTGTATTCTCTGCAGCAGACTTTCTTATTACTTCAATTTGTTCTTCTGAAAATGCAGCTTTTATAACAGTCGGGGTTTTTATTCTGTGGATTCTTTTCATTGGACTTTTTAAGATAAAATCTTCTTCCTCAAGCCATTTGTAAAAGCTTGAAAGAATTCTTCTGACGGTATCAAGCGTAACGTTGGAACAGTTGTTTATTTTCTGGTAGTTTATCAGATATTCGCGGATTTTATTTGTATCTATCTGACAGATATTACACTTTATATTTTTTTCAAAGTAGGTTAGTGTAGACAGATAATATTCTTCTGTTCTTTTTGAACAACCTTCTATTTTTTTGCACTAATAAATTTTTTTATAAGACTTTTATTATCTTTCGGTGTATTTTCAATAGTATTATTTTCTGAAAATACTTCGTAAAGAACTTTTTCAAGTTTGATAAGTTGACTTGAATGAAGTTCTCCCGCCATTTTTGTTTTGATTTTGTTGATAATCTCTGTATTCATAATAATCTCCTGATAAAATTTATATTTTTCTATCGGAAGATATTAAAAGAAATTTTTCAAATTAATTATTCTAACTTTAGTTACAAAATATTTATTTTTCCAAGCAAAATATTTCTCCGTCTATATAAATTTTTTCTGGAAGTTTATCATTTATCTCGATTATATAATCTATATCTTCAAAAGTTATTTTGTTATCTTTTATTTTGATTTTATCTGATTGAATTCCAGTATACATTCCTTCAACTTTCTCATTTTTTATAAATACAAGTCTATGAGTTGTTCTGAAGGAATTGTTTATATTCCAGAGGAGTACAGTTTTATAAATTTTAAAGTTTTTTATTGTCCCGATATATTCGATTTTCAGCTGCTTACTTTTATCATCATTCGGAAAGTATGTGGAATTATAGTTATTTAATAATTCTTTGATTGATAATTTATTCTCCCTGGAAATCGCTGAAGAAATAATCAGTATAAAGAGTAAAATAATTGTAGATAATTTTTTTATTTGAAACATTCTGTGAAACCGAAGCATATTCCAATTGAAATACTATTTTCCAGCTTATTAAATGTTTCAGTGTTATTTCTTCTTGTAACTGAATTACTTATATATGTTAAAGGAGAGTAATTCAAATTAAGTCCGATTGTTAATCCTGATCTGAAAAAATATTTGATTGTGGTGCCTATTCCAAGATAAGCGACTCCTAATGTTGTATCTTTCTGCTCATTACTTTTTGAGTTTTCATCTTCTGAGTCTCCAGTGAGCAAAAAGCCTGCCGTAATTCCAGGTGAAATTATAAATCCGCTTTCTGCTCCTGTTGGGAAAAGAAAAGAAGGTCCAATCATTGCACCAAGGCCAAGCATTAAATCTCCATCGTTGTAAAAAGCACAACCGTTTCCATCAATATGAAATCCGATTTTTGAATTTTTTTTAAATGTATTGTATTCTAAAAATATACTTGGTTTTAAAATTAATACTCCAATTTCATCCCTGACTTCTTTGTTACAGTTGAATGTAAAATCAAGATTTACTCCTCCCGTAAAATAACTTTGAGCAGAAACAGATGAGCAGAAAATGATTAAAAGTAAAACATGTGTAATAAAAAATTTCTTCATATTAAAATTATATATTATTGCAGATGGATTTTAAATAATGCAGTGATAGTCCCAGCCAAGCACAAACTATTTTTTTCATTTTTGATTTTCCTTTATGTGTGAGTATTTATATAATAGAGTGAATGTTGAATTATGAGAAGAGACTTATTGCTCAGATAATTCATTCGTAATAAAATGCTTTTTGTAAACAGGAGAAACACATGGTTAAACATATAATTTTGTGGACGCTCAAGGAAATGAGTGATGCAGAAAAGGAAACTGTAAAAGCGGGAATTAAAGAAGGACTTGAAAGTCTTAAAGGAAAAATTCCGGGGCTTGTAGATATTAAGGTAAACATAAGTGGACGCCTTGCCTCTTCTACCGCAGATCTTATGCTTGATTCAGTTTTTGAGTCAGAGGAAGCCCTTAAAGGTTACGCAAAACATCCTGAACATGTTGCAGTTGCTGACAGTAAGGTTCGTCCTTTCACAGCAAGTCGTGCATGTTTAGATTTTGAAGTTTAAAAAAACTTCTGAAAAAAAGGGAAGTGGTGAATACTTCCCTTCTGTATTTTACGCTTCTACAGTAAGCTTGCAATTTCCTTTACGTTTTCTGATGCCGAATAAATGCTTGTAATATTTTCAGAGAAGCTTTCGATTCCTTTTGCAATATCCTGCAGAGTGATGAAAATCTGTTCGCTTGCACCTGTGAGCTGTTCAACGTTGCTTAAAATCTGGTGTGAACTGTCTGCCGTAATATTTGAAGAATGCATGATGCTTTCAAATTCATTTTCAAGAGAACGGGCACTTTCATATCCGCTGTCAATCTGTGCAGTTCCTTTTTCGCTGTCCTGAATCAAAGTGTCAGAAGCTTTTTGAATTTCTGTGATTATTTCTTTAATCTTTTTGATGCTGTCGATAATGTTATCTGAAAGACGGCGGATTTCTGTAGCAACAACGTGGAAATTTTTTCCTGCTTCACCAGAATTAGAAGCTTCAAGTTCTGCGTTAAAAGCGATAATTTTTGTTTTATCTGCAACACCGTTAATTATGCTGATGATATCCCAGATGCCGTTGATTTTTGTATTCAGCGCTTTGATTCCATCGATTGTGAGCATGTTTGTATTTTTTATGTTTTGAAGCTCTTCAACATTTTTCTGCAGAGCAAGATTTCCAGACATAACTGCGTCTCGTGACTGTTCAGCAAGATTTGTAACTTCTTTGATTTTTTCGCCGATGTTATTTGCAAGCTGAGTTGAATCCTGCATTGTTGCAACAATTTCTTTTACGGCTGCACTTTGATTCTGACTTGTTTCAGCACTCTGTTTAGTTGCATCTGCAAGAGTTGTAGATTCTGAAAGAAGATTTCCGCTCACTGATTTTTGAGTCTTTTGAATTCGTTTTGTTATAACTGTGAAAACAATAAAGAATTCAGCAATACTTGTTAACCATCCAATCAAACAGTAAATAATAAAATTATTGAAGCAGTCTGTTTTCTGGTTAAGAATAATTCCGTAAGGAACAGTCATCATGTTTATGACAGCAGTATTAATTGAAGCCCACATTGCAACATTCTGTACACGCTGCAAATTATCGCTGAGCTTCATACCTATTTCTCTCATCTGGTTTGCCATGTAAATTCTTTTTACAAGAACATAATTTATTGTGTAGCACATGAATCCTGTGGCAACGGACTGAATTTCTATAATTGTAAATGTCGTAGGGTTGAATGGATCAGTTCCTTTAAGTGAAGCAACAATTGCTGTAGATCCTGCTCCAATCAGAAAGCCGATGGCATTTGCAACTATAATGATGATGTCATAGTTTCTGTAAGCCTTCATGCATTTTTTAAAGTCTTTTTTTGTCAGAAGGTTTTTGTCTTTTTTCCCTTTTTCAATTACCTTGTCAAAATCTTTGAGGATAGGCCACTGAAAAACAGAAGTAATTGCAATCAGTCCGAAGGTAATTAAAACTGTTGGAATGCAGCCTGTAAGAATAAATGTCGGACGTTCGTATATAAATCCATAGTGAAAGATTCTTAAGAAAAATACTCCGGAATAAGTTGTTGCTAAAATTGTTAAAAGATATTTTTTAAAAGTTTTCATTTCTTCCTCCTGTATGAAACCTTCAGCATTTTTATTTTGTCATGAATGCAATCGCGCCGTCCCAGTTTTCAGGCGGATTTTTTATGAATTCCTCGCATCGTTCTTTCATCAGCTTTGCGGCTTTATCTTTGTCAGATGCATCCAGTGCTTTTGAAAAATAATCCTTTGCGAGATTCCAGATTCCCTGTTTATATAATTCCATGCCTTTTTTATATGCATTTTTATATTCTGCAGAAAACTCATTTTCGTTACGGTCAACAGCAAAAATTGGAACAGCATTTTTCTTTCCCTTTACGCGGACATCATCAAGATGACGGAAGCAGAAAGAGTCTTCACCTGCATCTGCACGGACACTTTCACTTACAAGAATTTGTGTTCCGTAAGTTTTTGTAAGTCCTTCAAGTCGGGATGCAAGGTTTACATTATCACCGATTACAGAATAGTCAGTTTTATCTTTTGAACCGATTGAACCGACAATTACATCTCCGTAATGAATTCCAATTCCAATGTTAAAGCTCATTCCTTCCGGCATAACAAGTTCTCCCAGCTCAATGGAAGAAAGTGCATCACGCATTTCATAAGCTGCCATGATTGCCCTTCGGCAGTTGTCTTCATAACTTACAGGTGTTCCAAATTCAGCCATGATTGCGTCCCCGATAAATTTATCTATTGTGCCGCCGTGTTTTTTTATGATTTCTACCATTCTTGAAAAATAACGGTTTAAAAATGCAACAAGAACATCAGGTCGATTTTTTTCACTGATATTTGTAAATGATCTGATGTCGCTGAAAAGAATTGCAACAGAACGGGTTTCTCCTACCCCCAGCTTCTGGTTTGTGTCATCAGCTTGAAGAACAAGACTGTCAATAATTTCTTCAGGAACAAAACGGCTGAAGGCACGGCGGATTCTTTTTTCAAAGAAAATTTTCTTTTCAACAATCAGTGATTTATCAAAAATTTCCGCAGCCTTTTGTGCGCAGAATTTAAAGTAAGAATGATTTTCACTGATAATATTTCCTTGAGTTACAATATGAACTGTTCCAAGAATATTATTTTTTGTTTTAAGGACTTTAAACTCATAACTTGAAAGCTGGATGTTTCTGCTGTAAAACTTTTCAAGAACTGAATCCGAAGAAAGTTTTTTTGCCTTGATTTTTGAAAGGTTTATGTTGTTTGTAGTTTTTTCAAAATCCGTTGAGCAGACATTTAAGAAATCAGAAATATCTTTCTGTTCAATGTTATCAGCACAAACGTAATATCCATGAGGTCCGTCATTTTGCGTAATGTACATTGCGGCAAGCGGAACTTCAGCGGCTTGTGCAATCAGCAGCAGGTACTCTTTTATCATTTCTTCAATGTTATCAATGATTTCAACAAGGTCATTGATTTTTGCAAGCATCAGATTCTGATATGAATCTTTGCTGAGCAGATCACTTGCACTGTTAAGAATATCTGCTTCCGTGATTTTTTTCTCAAGCTGATTTTCTTTTGTTTCTTCTGCCTCTGGTGTTTCAATTTTTCCAAGTTCTTCAATATTTTGCAAAAGAGTTTCTGTGTTTAATCTTATAAAAGCATTGCATCCGCAGTTCTTTGAGAATTCTTCATCAAGTGCTGTCGGTGTATTTTCGTACATACCGATTGCAAGATTTTTAAAATACAGCTCATCGGTTGAACGAAGAAGCCTTACGATTTCAAAACTTTTTGGCTCAATGATGTCGCAGTTTAAAAGAAAAAGATCCGGCTTAAAGTCAGACAGTGCGGTAAAAATATTTTTTGCATTGTCCTCAAATTTAATTGAATAATCATTTGAGTTGAGTGTGTTTGAGAAGAGCTTTTGAATCGTTGTTGAAGTTTCAAGTATTAAAATTTTCTTTGGCATCATACATCTCCCAAAAGTTCATGAATTACATTCAGAAGCTTTCTTCTTTTGAATTCGCTTTTATCAATGATTGCACTTGCTTTTAAACGCTGGAAATCTTCGATGAGAGAATGACTTTGATCTGTAGAAACAATTACAACAGGAGTTTCTTTGTACTGCTCAAGGCGGCGGAGATTATCAAGAAGAACGAGTCCTGTCATACGCGGCATTTCGTGATCAGAAAGAATAAGATCAAAATGTTTTTCTTTTGCTTTTTCAAGTCCATCCAGTCCATCAAATGCATCTTCAACTAAATAACCTGCACCCTCAAGAATTGATTTTTCAATTTCCCTTGATGTCTGTGTATCATCAACAACAAGAATTTGAATCGTTTTCTTTTGAGTTGCAGCTTCATATTTTTTTATATCATATCCTCTAAGAGATTTAAATTTCTGCAGAATATCCGGTACGCAAAGAATCGGGACAATATCATAATGCTCATCAAATACGATTCCCTGAAGAATTGAACATCCGCTTAGACCTTTAGGCATCTGCTTAACAACAAGTGAAACATACTGCTCTATCTGTTCTACAATAATTCCAATTCTCTGCTCCATGTATTCTGCAATAAGGATCGGTTCTTCTTCCTGAATGAGTCCTGATTTTCTGTCTTTAAAGAGAGACGAAAGCGGGAAACATGGAATAAGCTGTTCTTCAAATTTAATGTAATTCTGATTCTGCAAAACAATGTAGTCGCTTCGTTTTCTGTGAATAATGTCAACGATGTACTGTGCAGGAATAAGATATTTTTCTTTATTTGAGAAAACAAAAAGCCCCTGTAAGCTCGAAAGTGAAAGCGGAAAGTGCAGAATAAATGTTGTGCCTTTATCTTTTGTACTTTCGATTTTTATGCGGCCTTTAATTTTTTCAACTTTTGTCCAGACAACATCAAGTCCGGCAGGTCCATCAGAAAGCTGTCCAACTTCTTCTTTTGTTGAAAACCCTGCCTGAAATAAAAACTGAGAAAGCTCTCTGTCTGTCATCTGTTTAATTTCTTCAATGCGGTCTGGATAAAGCTTTGTTGCTTTTAGTCGGATTTTGTCGTAGTTTAATCCGCGGCCGTCATCAGAAATTTTTAATTCGATGTAGCGTGCTTCTAGAACACTGGTTATTGTTATAGTTCCTTCTTCATCTTTACCAGTTTTTTTTCGTTCTTCCGGAGTTTCAATTCCGTGGTCTAGAGCATTCTTAATTAAATGCATCAGGATGTCGCTGAGTTCTTCAAGAATAACTTTATCAACTGCAATATCCGTTTCAGAAATTTCGCATTTAACTTTTTTATCAAGGCCGATTGCTTCAAGTGAGATTTTATTTTTTAGCGGCTGAAGTACAAGATTGATTGGGAGCATTCTTAAGTCAAAGGCTTTTTCCTGAACAGAAAAAATTGAAGTTTCCAGAGAATAAATATCATTTTCAAACTGCTTGCGGATTTTTGAAAGTTCACTGCTGCCTGTTTTTTCTTCAAGCTTTTTAAGTTCATCAAGCTGTGCCTTCAGATGAAATTCACGAGTAATCATCGTATCAAAAGCTGATATGATTTCATTTATGCGTGACAGTTTAATTCGGATTGACTGAATGTCGCTTAGATTTTCTAAGAGCTCATCTTCATCATCTTCGTCTAAAAGATTTCCATTTTGTCTGGTGATGTCTGCAATGAATGAATCAATATCTATAAGTTCACCTGCAGAAATCTTATCGCAGAATTGAAGATATATTTCGATATTTCTGTTATCCGTTCCGTTTTTTTCGATTGAAGAAACACATTCGTGCATTTTTTCGATGACAACATATACAAGCTTTACAAGGCGTTCTGAAATTTTAATTTTTGAATCTTTTACATTTTTAAAAATATCTTCTGTTGCGTGAGCGAGCTTTTCAATGTTTGTGTAGCCCAGCATTTTTGAATTGCCTTTTATAGTGTGAAGATTTTTAATCAGATGAGTCAGCTGCTTTAAATCATCTTTGTTTGTTTTGAGGGCAATGGTATCTTTGAGAATTTCTTCCAGAAGAGATCGTACTTCTGAAATATAATTTTCGGTAATTTCATTTGAGATTTGAGTCATTGATTTTACCTCCTGATGTTTTTTTTGTGGAAATAAAAAATGCTTCCATCAGAAACTTTTTCAAGACAATCTGGAACGACAGTTGAATCAAGCTGTGCAATTTCGCTCATTGAAACAAAAAGATATCCGTCTTCAGCAAGAAATTTTTCTGCAATATTTTTAAGAATCATTTTTCTCAGATCAAGTGAAAAATATATGAATACATTTCTTATAAAAATTAAATTTTGATTTCGTGGGAGCAGTGAAGTGTTCAGTACTGAATCAAGTTCAACAAGATTGAGCCGACTTGTTTTGATGTGAGATTTAATTTTTTCCGGGAATGCAAGTCGTCCGTCTTCTCTTTTGTAAGATAAAATCAAATCGTGGAATAATGAGCCGTCTATAGGTCGAAGTGAAGTGCCTAAAAATATTCCGTTTGAGCAGTGTGCAAGAACATCAGAATTTATATCGGTTGCAGTAACGCTTGGTGTAATTCCGCAGGTTAATGCCATTACTGCAAGTGAATAAGCTTCTTCTCCGTAAGAGCAGGCTGCACTCCAGATTCTCATTTCTTTCCCCGGGTTTTTAAGCTTCCACATCGGGAATAATTTTTCTTTTAAAAGTAAAAATTGTTTTTCTTCCCTGAAAAAGTATGTTTCGTTTACAGTACTCTGATTTACAAATTCTGATATTATATCTTCATTTTCTGAAAGCAACTGCTTGTATTCTTCAATCGTGCATTTTTTTTGAGTAATACTTGTTTCAATAAAATTTTTTATTCCGTCACGATGACTTGCACGCGGAATAATGCCGGTGTACTTAGTCAGTATGGAGACAAATGAATCGAGAATATCTTCTGTTATATCGATCTTTGATTTATTTCCCATTTGCAACCAGCTCTAATATTCGCTTTGAAATTTCTGTACGAGGCAAAACTTCTTTTGCACCACCTGCTTCGATTGCGGCAGCCGGCATTCCAAAAACAGCACAGGTGGATTTATCTTCTGCGATTGTCCATCCGCCTTTGTCGCAAATTTCTTTACAGCCAGTAGCACCATCTGCACCCATTCCAGTTAGCAGAACTGCAAGTACATTGCTTTTCATTTTTTCAGCTGCACTTTTAAAAAGTTTATTTACAGCTGGTCTTAAATATCGTTCAGGTTCTTCATTGGAAAGATGAAGTACAGGAGTTCCGTTTGATTTTACATAGCTGATTACAAGATGCGTGTCTGCCGGTGCCATGTAAACAACACCAGGTTTTGCTTCTTCTTCATCTTCTGCAAGTTTGATTTTTATGTTTTTGCAAACACTGTTAAGCCAGTCAACAAGAGGTTTGTCTTTATCAATTTCAATATGCTGAGCATAAAGAACAGGGAGCGGGAAATTATTTCCGAGTGAACTTAAAACATAACTGACAGCTGAAGGTCCGCCGGTTGAAGCTCCAATGCAGAGAATTTTGAATTTATTTGAATCAGATTTTGAGGTTGGATTATTTCCTGAATTTTTACTGATGATTGCAGTTAGTTTTTCTACAAGAGTATCAAAGAAGCTTTGTGAATAATTGTTTAAGGCAGGCTTATCAATTTTTTCAATGAGTTTTGAGAAAAATGGAAGTGAAGATGGTTCTTGTCCTAAAAGGATAACAGGGATTTTCATTTCATTGCAGAAAATATTTAATGCATCTTTTTCATTTGGATCGCTTATGTCGCTTCCGCAGACTAAAGCATCAGGTATGTCAAAATTTCCTGTACGTATAATTTTATTGCAGTTTGAGAATGAATTGACTATTTCAATGTCTTTAAACTTTGAGAGATTTTGTTCAAGGATTGAGCGTACGATTGCTGAACTTTCTACAACTATAATTTTCATTTTCTATCCCCAATAAAAGTTCTGATTATATTATCCGGTGAAATAAGAAGCATATTTTTTTTTGAAAATCCGATTGCGCTGATGCCACAGATTTTTTCTCTGTTTCTTATTCCTTCTGGAATCATTTTTAAATCTGCAAGATCAATTTCTTTTGTTGAAATGTCAGAGTTAACGGAAAGTGAAAAATTGCCGCTTAATGGGAAATTGGTGTTTGTGTATTTTACGATTTCGTTTTGCAGCGTTTTATCTAAATCAGTTTTTGCCATTATCAGCATGACATTACAGTCGCGGTTTTTTTTGCACGAAAATTTTTCTTCAAGGAAAGAGCCGATATTTATGTGCGGTAAAATTTCATTTTCAAATGTTACTTTTTTGTCTTCGATGTTATTCTGAAGATAAATTCCGAAAAGCACATATTTACTGTGAATGAGAAAATCAATTGTATCGTACGATAAACACGTAAACTGATTAAATGCTTCCACAATCTTTCCTTATAAGTAATTCGAACGATGTCTGATTTAAAACAGGAATTTCTTCTCCTTCATAATCAACCGTTCCAAGAAAAAAACTTTCTTCAGTTGCATCTGGAATAAGCTTCAGATTTGAATCTTCAATTTTTGTAAATAAAAGAATGTCTGAAATATGCAGGGACAACTGATCATCATCTCTTTTAAAAACCATGTAGAGCTGTTTTTCTGGAGGAGGAGCATTTGGGTCTTCATCAAAAATCGGATTTGGATTTATAACAGTATAAGGTTCTCCGCGTCGATTTAAAACTCCTTCAACGTATTCCGGCAAAAACGGGAGCTTGTACACGCTCAGGTCGCTAATAATTTCTAATACATCGCTGGATTTTATGGCATATTTTTTATCTGAGATAAGAAATATCAGCCACGTTGTCATGGCCTTTTCTTCTTCTGAGATTACCTTTGTGCCAGTATTTTCTTTTATCTCTTCAATTATTTCTTCATTCATAAAATGCCTCCGTTAAAAAATACGGCTTTGTTGAATTACTCTTCATCGTCTTCTTCAGATTCATCATCCTCATCATTATCTGACTGAGTAGTGTCGCTGAGTTCTGTTGCAACGACCTTAAGATTTTCAGAGGCTTTTGAAATATAGTCAGTTGACATCGTGAAGTTAGAAACGCTTGAAGAAATCTGCTTTAACGTGATAAGAATCTGTTCACTTGCAGAGGCCTGCTGCTGAATAATCGTTGTAATTTTTTCAGCGCTTTCTGCAGTAATTTCAGAAGCATTTTTTATGCTCTCAAAACGTGTTTCAAGATTTTTTGCATTTTCAACACCAAGTTGAATTTTGTCCGTTCCGTTTTCACTTGTAAGAATTAGGTCATCAGAAGATTCCTGAATTTCAGTGATTTTATTTTTAATTTCCTTTGTGCTTTCAATAATTCCGTCTGCAAGGCGTCTGATTTCATTTGCAACAATATGGAAATTTTTTCCGCTGCTGTTCGTGTTGTTTGCTTCAAGTTCGGCATTAAAAGCAATAATCTTTGCCTGGTCTGCAACAGAATTGATAAGAGAAACAATACTCCAGATGTTTTCGATTTTTTCACCTAAATCTTTAATTCCTTCAATTGTGTTCATATTTGTTGCTGCAATTTCTTCAAGCTGCTTCATGTTTGCTTTGATGAATGAAACGCCTTCTGCAACAATATTATTTGTCTTTACGGCAACTCCAGAAACATCCTGAATTCTCTGGGAAATATCTTCGCTTAATGCAGTGTTGTCTTCCATAGTTGCAACAATTTCTTTTACAGCTGCACTCTGATCCTGGGCAGTTGCAGAATTTTCTTTTGCTGAAACGACGAGACTCTGTGCATCTTCAAAAAGCTGTTCCGCAAGTTTTTGTTCATCCTTTTTAAGTTTCTTTGTTATCTTGATATTCAGAATTGAAACAACAATACTGAAGATAATCATAAATAATTCAAAGATTACCATCAGCTTTGAGATGTGGCCTTTAAAATCACTTACGGGACCTTCGGTAACAATAAACCACGGTGCATTTCCGATTTTGCAGACAGCATAATAATTTTTACTGTTCAAGAAAGTTTTTGTTTCACCGTCGAGCCATTTGTTTTTATTTCCAGAATATGAAGTTTCATCTATCCAGCTTGCAGCCATTACTTTGGAAGAATCTTCATTTGTAAGGAACAATCCGTCTGCAGTAATTAAATTCAGTTTTGCATTTTTTGAAATCTGCATTGATTTAATTTCTGATACAAGGTTGTCAAGAAGGATATCGCTGGCAATTACACCTCTAAGATTATTTTTAGGATCATAAATTGCCTGAGAAATAGTAACGCAAAGTTCTCCTGTATTTGCATCAATGTATGGTGTTGAAAAAGTAGTCTTTCCTTTATTTTCAACGGCTTCAATAAACCAGCCTCTTTCTACCGGTTCAAAGTTTTTTGGAGGATTCCAGCCGGCAGTATTAATAAATTTTCCGCCGTCAGAAATTCTTTTTGCAGGAGCGTAATACAGCATGGATACATATTTATCAAGATTATTAGAAAGAACATTTAACAGCTGTTCAAGTGTTTTATCTTCATTATATTTTGAAGCAAAAGTTGCAAAGTTATTTACATTTAAAATAACTGGATCCATACTTCCGCTGACTGAAGAATTCAGTTTATGAACAGAAAGCTCCAGCTGGCTTTTCATGTATGACTTTAAAATCTGATTTGTAACAAGATAGAAAAAAGTACAGGCAATTATTGTAATAAAAAGAAGTGGCG
>AUXO016043705.1_pt1 | contig 12886 bp, 14 predicted proteins | sample 768731 | NCBI WGS metagenome assembly AUXO01 (sample SAMN02715735, study PRJNA202380) | gut metagenome | biome: sheep rumen | host: Ovis aries | place: New Zealand: Palmerston North
TTCAAGGAGCTGTTTATCCCAAAAGGCTGGACGCTTTATTAGCTAAAGTATAAAGAACAAAAGACAATAAAACCAAAAAGGAGGTCGAGAATAATGGATCCACTGAAAAAAGCATTAAAATGTACGGGAATAGTCGTTGGAGGAGTTCTTGCATTTATGTTTATCCTCGTTGAGATATTTCTTGTATTCAACGATGAGACAAGTGCTACGGATGTCGTTGCGGTAGTTCGTGTGAACTTTGGAGCGGACTATGTTGAACTGAGCAAGAGCGGCAGCGGAGATAAGGTGAGCCAGACTATCATGGTAAAGGATCACCAGAAGCTGAGCGAATTGTTTACCGGGCAGGACTGCTTTGTAAGCGATAAGACGACCCGGTTCTTTACATACTACAAAACCAAGTCGGGCAAGGAATTCTGTGTTACAGAAATGACTAAAACATTATTCTACTCCACTTATATTCTCGATGGCATAACTATTGAGGAGCTGAACGAATAGATATAACAAAAGTACAGGCAAAAGGAGGGATAAGCTGTGCCGCTGCCGCAGGATTTTATAGACAGACTAAAAGCTGCCAATCCGATTGATGAAGTCATGGGCAGCTATGTTACATTAAAACGTGCAGGCAGGGATTATGTTTGCCTATGCCCTTTCCATAACGAAAAGACACCGTCCTGCCATGTTCACACCGACAAGGAGTTTTTCCACTGTTTCGGATGCGGAGCCGGCGGAGATGTCATAACCTTTGTGATGAAGTATCACAACCTTGACTACTGGGAAGCTGTAAAAATGCTGGCAGAAAGAGGTAATGTGCCTTTGCCCGAAACAACTCCGGGATACAGCGACAGGACCGGTCAGACAAGAAAACGAATGTATGAAATGAACAAGGACGCTGCACGCTTTTTTTATTCTCAGCTTAAAACACAGGGCGGTAAGGTGTGCCTTGATTATCTTATCAGACAGCGAAAGCTGACGGTGGAAACCATAAAAAAATACGGTATGGGTTTTGCACCAAACAGCTGGAGCGCTTTAAAGACACATATGCTCTCCCTTGGCTACTCGGAACAGGAGCTTATTGACGGTTCGCTGATCTCTGTATCGGCCAAGACCGGGCGCTCGTTCGACTTTTTTGTAAACCGTGCCATGTTCCCTTTTATTGACCTTACGGGACATATAGTGGGCTTTGGCGGAAGAGCTCTTTCAGCCGACGATAAAAGAAAATATCTTAACTCCAAGGACACGGCAGTATATAACAAAGAGCGTTTTCTGTTTTCACTGAACTTTGCAAAAAATGCTGCTGTCAAAAGCAGACAGATAATTCTTTGCGAGGGAAACCTCGATGTTATATCCATGCACCAGGCAGGCTTTGAAAATGCTGTGGCATCCTGCGGAACTGCACTGACAGACAAGCAGGCAAGGTCGCTTAACCAGTACGCAGACCATATCCTTATCTGCTATGATGCAGATGAAGCAGGTCAGAAAGCTACCTCAAAAGCCATCGGCATATTGGAAAATACAGGTTTCAAAACAACGGTGGTCAAAATAAAAGGCGCAAAGGACCCGGATGAGTATTTAAAGCTTTATGGACCACTCAAATTCAAGCAGCTTCTGAAAGAATCGGAAGGCTCTGTGGAATACGAGCTGAAAAAGCGTCGTGAGGGGATAGACACCGACACGGATATAGGTAAAATAGATTACCTTAAAAAAGCTTACGGCGTGCTGGCAGGTCTTAACTCCCCTGTTGAGCGTGATATTTATATATCAAAGCTTTCAAGAGAGTTCGGTGTGAGTAAGGAAGCCATAAAGCAGGAAGTGGAAATGCGGCGCAAAAACGCCAGAAAACAGCTGGAAAAGCGTGAATGGCAGCGCACAGTAACATTTACCGATAAAAAGCGGGACGAGCTGAACCCACAGGCTTTTGAGCACCCAAAGGAAGATTACGCCGAACAGGGCATCATCTATTATCTTTTCACAAATCCCGATCAGCGGGAAAAGGTGTGTGCAAAAATAGATCCCTCAGAGTTCGTAACCGACCTTAACAGGCGGATATTTGAAAGCCTTACGGCTAAGATAAAGGAAAATGAAGATTTCTCGGTGGCTGCTTTCAATGCTGAATTCTCCCCTGACGAGGTGGGACGTATCGTGGGACTGCTGGACAAGTACAAAGATCTTTCTGTTGACGAAAAGGTATGCAGCGATTATATTGAGGTACTTAAAAAATATCACGAGAACAGCGAAAAGAAGGATGTTACAGCAGATAACGAAAGCTTTTTGAAGGAGCTTGAACGACTGAGAAATAAAAATAACGGGTAGGGCTTCCCTTTGGTGCAAGCCGTTTAACAGGTCAATTATTATATTTCAGATAGGAGATCATTTTTATGACTGACAAGAAGCAGATAATGGACAACCTTATGGAGCACGGCAAGGCTGCCGGCAAGCTGACCACAAAGGAGATCACAGACGCTCTGGAAAAGCTTGACTATGATGTTGAACAGATGGATAATTTCTATGACAACTGTGCAAGCCTTAACATCGAGATCATAGACGATATCGTTGTGGACGACAACCTTGATATATCCAATCCCGAGGAGGATATCGAACAGACCGATGTGGATATCTCACTTTCCACAGACGGCGTGGCTATCGATGACCCCGTAAAGATATATCTTAAAGAGATCGGCCGTGTGCCGCTGCTTACCTCCGAGGAAGAGATACAGCTAGCTGAAAGCATGGCAAGCAACAACGAAAAGGACGCTTCAAAGGCACGAAAAAGACTTGCCGAGGCAAATCTGCGACTTGTGGTATCTATCGCAAAAAGATATGTGGGAAGAGGTATGAGCTTTCTGGATCTTATCCAGGAGGGAAATATGGGTCTTATCAAAGCCGTTGAAAAGTTTGACTATACAAAGGGCTTTAAGTTCTCCACATATGCAACATGGTGGATAAGACAGGCTATCACCAGAGCCATAGCTGACCAGGCAAGAACAATACGTATACCTGTGCACATGGTGGAAACAATAACTAAGGTGAAAAAGGCATCTTCTCAGCTGCTGCATAAAAACGGACACGATCCCTCACCGGAGGAGATCGCTCAGGAGCTGGACATGAGCGTTGAGAGAGTGCGTGAGATAATGCGTATCGCACAGGATCCTGTTTCTCTGGAAACACCTATCGGTGAGGAGGAAGATTCCCACCTTGGGGACTTTATCCCGGACGATGACGCTCCCGCACCGGCTGAGGCTGCATCACTTGTGCTTTTGAAAGAACAGATCAACCAGGTCCTGTCCACTCTTACCGAGCGTGAGGAGCAGGTGCTCAGACTCAGATTCGGACTTGAGGACGGAAGATCAAGGACACTTGAAGAGGTGGGCAAAAAATTCAATGTCACCCGTGAAAGAATAAGACAGATCGAAGCCAAAGCTCTGAGAAAGCTTCGTCACCCTAACAGAAGCAACAAAGTCAGAGATTATCTTGATTGATAAAAAAGGACAGGTACCGCAAATGTATATAACACTTGAAACAGATTACGCCGTTCGCATCGTTTCAACGCTATGCAAGAAAAATGAAAAGATCGATGCAAAGACACTTTCGGCAAATACAGGGGTCCCCCTTCGGTTTGCTGTTAAAATACTCCGCAAGCTTGTAGCACTTGATATAGTCAAGTCATATCAGGGTGTTCAGGGCGGATACAAGATAAACATGGCTCCCAGGGATATTTCTCTTAAAACCATTGTGGAAGCTATTGAAGGTACATACTGCTTTTCACGCTGCCTTGCACCCGACGGAGAATGTAACCGTGGCGCAAGCGGTAAATGCTGCAACCAGCGTGCGTTTGCAGAAATAACGAAGCAGGTGAACAAGCTTTTGGAAAGCTATAATTTTGAGTTGCTTTCCAAGGATCAGGAAGCCATAGACAAGGAACTTGCGGAGAATGAGAAGAAGACCGGATAATAACCAGCCAGAATATTCCATACCCATTGACCGGGACGGATACCCCATCGAGGAGGAGCCCGAAGACCTGCCCGAGGCGCAGCAGGAACGTAAGAAAACAGGAAGATTTGTCAGAAAGCTTTTGCTGAGACTTTGCATCGTCGGAATTATTTTGCTGATGATAGAATTTGCAATACTGCTGTATTCAGGGCAGATATGGTTCAACGAACCGAAGAAAAAAGATTACCCGGTACGTGGTCCTGTTATGGATGACAAGGGCGGAGAGATATACTGGTCCAAGTTTTCAAAGCTGAATATCCAGATGTGCTACCTTCGTGCCACCAAGTCCACTTCATATGTGGACGAAAGCTTTGAAAAAAACAAAGAAGGCGCTTTTCACTCCCGTATACCCGTTGGGGCAATACACATCTTTGACATCAGATCCGACGGAAAAGCTCAAGCTGAGAACTTTCTTTCCGCTGTGGGTGACATGGATGGCTGGCTTGTTCCTGCGGTGGAGGTAAGTCCGGGATTGTTTGACAGGCTTTTCGCTCCGGATGTTAACAAGGTGGGCACAAATCTGCGGGACTTTGTAAACACCGTAAAGGAAAAAACAGGGGTCTGCCCGGTTATTAAATGTTCCTCCGGAGCATATGACAAATACATCAAAGGCGAGTTCTCCGACTGTATGTTATGGTACGAGAGCCTTTACTCAGAGCCGGATGACAGCATCGACTGGACTTTCTGGGAATACACCAGCCGCACCAAGCTTTCAAGCTATGAACACGACTCTCACAGGCTGCATATGAGCGTATACCGATACGGCGAGGACGAGTTCGGAAAACTTATAGTAAACAGAAAAGATACCTTATGAAAGGTATCTTTCTTTTTTATGCACATATAAATAAAACAGGGCAGGTCAAAAACCTACCCTGTAAAGCAATCAATCTCCATGAACTGAATTACTTTTTGCCAAGCTCAGCTGCACACTTTTCACACACAGTCCTGCCCTTGAATTCAACTACGTTCTCAGCCTCGCCGCAAAAGATACAAGCTCTCTGAAACTTTTTGAGAACGATCTTATCGTCATCGGTATAGATTTCAACTGCATCTTTTACAGCAAGATCGTAAGTCCTTCTGAGTTCGATAGGAAGTACGATCCTTCCCAACTCGTCTATTTTTCTGACGATACCTGTAGATTTCATAATATGCATCCCCTTATTTAGATATAAAACCTTTTTATCCAACATCCTTCATGGCTACATTATATCAGAAAGCTTGTAAAAAGTCAAGAATTTTTTGCTGTGTTTTTTTATTTTTATTACCGGTACTGAATGTGCGCTGAGATTGGCCGTGTATTATCAACACATAAACCCCGGGTATGTATGTATATACGACCGGGCATTTTCAAGGAGCCAATAAGCTATAACCTTTTACAAAGGCGGTGAAAAACGTGATAGGAGTAATTACAGCTGTGCTTTGCGGTGTGTCTTTATGGGCAGCGGCAGTTCAGGGCAGGATGTCCGAGCTTTCAAAGGCAGCGATAGAATCCTGTTCTGACGCTGTCAATCTTGCTGTGAGTCTTTGCGGAACAATGGCACTTTGGAGCGGACTTATGCAAATCGCCCGCAGATCAGGCATGATCCATCTTTTTTCAAGATCGCTTCAGCCTGTTTTAAGGCACATTTTCAAAGACTGCTCTCCAAAGGCAATGGAATATATAACCATGAACCTGAGCGCCAATATGCTGGGCATATCCAACGCTGCCACGCCTATGGGTATTCAGGCGGTAAAGGAGATGGATAGGCAAAACGGGAAATATACACCCAGATGCATTGCAATGCTCACCGTTCTCAATACAGCCTCGATCCAGCTGCTGCCCACAACCATCGGTAGTTTGCGGGCTGCTCACGGAGCAAAGTCCCCTTTGGACATCTCCGTTCCGATACTTTTTGTTTCCCTTGTTTCCGCCGCCGCAGGGTGCACTGTGGTATACGTTTTGAGTTTGGGCAGGAAAAACACATGAGCGATATGCTGATACCACTGGTCATTACCATTATACTGCTGTGGGGAGTTATAAAAAAGGTGGACATAACCCGGGAGTTTGCCGAAGGTGCAAAAGAGGGCATAATAAATCTTTTTGAGATCCTCCCCTCACTTATACTGATGATGACCGCTGTGGGGATGTTTACCCGCTCCGGAGCGGTGGAGATGCTATCCTCTCTTTTGCTTCCCTTCACCCAGACACTGGGGTTCCCACAGGAATGTCTGAGCCTTGCAATGATAAGACCCTTTTCAGGCAGCGGCGCCCTTGCCGCTTTTGATAAGCTTCTGGGAAACATAAGCCCCGACAGCTTTCAGGGGCGGGTGGCAAGTGTTATAATGGGCTCTACCGAAACGACCTTTTATACGATCTCTGTGTACTTTGCAGCCATCAAAAAGAAAGCCTACCATATGGTATTTGCAGGTGCATGCTTTGCAGATCTGTGCGGATTTGTCCTTTCGGCGCTTGCCGTAAGGTTATACTTTCAATAAACAGCCATCTTCAGAATCTGGTGAAGATGGCGTTTTCTGTATATAAAAGTACAGCATAAACTGTGGTTTTTCGTTAAAATTGCCCTTGACTTTAATATGTATGTATGTTAAAATATCCATTGTGACATGTTATAATTGTATAATAATGCATAAATTGATCAGATTTTAGGAGTAGTTGCTATGGATATGGTCACGGCTTTCTCTTGGTTTTCGGATTTTCAGGAATCCTTTGAAAAGACCTTCATCCGTGAAGACAGATATAAGCTTTTTGTTGATGGTATACTGCTGACGCTGAAGGTATCCCTTCTGGCTGTGGCAATAGGTATAATCATCGGATTTATAATCGCACTTTTCAACCTTTCAAAGCATTTTCCGCTGAGACTTATCGGAAAGGTCTACACGGATGTTATCCGTGGAACGCCCTCGGTAACGCAGCTGATGATAATTTACTTTGTTATATTCGCATCGGTCAACCTTGAAAAATGGATCATTGCCGCTATTGCATTCGGTATAAACTCGGGTGCATATGTTTCGGAAATAATACGAGCGGGAATAATGTCTATCGACAAGGGACAGACTGAAGCAGGCCGCTCGCTTGGTCTTAACGGACGTCAGACTATGATGAAGATAGTTCTGCCCCAGGCACTAAAAAATATATTTCCAGCGCTGTGCAACGAGTTCATCGTGCTTATCAAAGAAACGGCGATCGTGGGATATGTAGGTCTTATGGATATACAAAAAGCCAGCGATTTCGTTAAAAGTGCCACATTTGAAGCAGCAATGCCTCTTCTGGCAACAGCCGTCATCTATTTTGTGATAATCAAAATCCTCACCATATGTCTCGGACTTTTGGAAAAGAAACTGAGAAAATCGGACGTAAAGTAAGAAAGGCGGCTGACGGTTTATGATTAAGGTAAAAAATCTGAAAAAGACCTTTGGCGATCTTGAAGTGCTTTGCGGTATAAACGAGCATGTCAAAAAAGGCGAGGTCGTTGTGGTCATAGGTCCTTCCGGTTCCGGAAAGAGCACCTTCCTGCGATGTCTTAATCTGCTTGAGACTCCTACCGAGGGAGAAATATTCATAGATGACGAAAAAATAAATGACCCAAAAGTAAATGTAAATAGAATAAGACAGAAAATGGGCATGGTTTTTCAGCACTTCAATTTGTTCCCTCACCTGACGATACTGGGCAATATAACCCTTGCACCTGTTCTTTTAAAAAAAATGACAAAGCAGCAGGCGCACGACAAGGCTATCGAACTACTGGGCAAGGTCGGGCTTGCGGATAAGGCTGATGCTTATCCCGCACAGCTCTCAGGCGGACAAAAACAGCGTGTTGCCATTGCAAGAGCACTTGCTATGGAGCCTGAGATAATGCTTTTTGACGAGCCAACATCTGCTCTTGACCCGGAAATGGTTGGTGAGGTGCTTGACGTTATGAAAAGCCTTGCAGACAGCGGAATGACCATGGTTGTGGTAACACACGAAATGGGCTTTGCAAAAGAAGTGGGAACAAGGCTGCTTTTTATGGACCAGGGAATTGTTATGGAAAGCGGAGTTCCAAAGGATGTTTTTGAAAACCCACAGAACGAGCGTACACAAAAGTTCCTTAGCAAGGTGCTGTGACACGGTGTTGTTTATCAGGCATATCTGCCTTATAAAAAAATATAAAAGGAGAAGATTTAGATGAAAAAGTTTGTAAAGGTCCTTAGCATGACTGTTGCTGCGGCTATTATGGCTGTAACATTTACGGCTTGTGCAGATTCCAGCAGTTCATCCGATTCAAAGAGCGGCGGCTCTATCAAGTTTGGAACAAACGCAGAGTTCCCTCCGTTTGAGTATGTTGTATCAAAGGGCGTTATCGGTGAATTTGACGGCATCGATATGGCTATCGCAAAGCAGATCGGAGAGGATAACAACAAGGAAGCCAAGATCGAAAACATGGAGTTTGATTCTCTGCTGGTAGCACTTGACAACGGCAAGATAGACGCTGCCATCGCAGGTATGACAGTTACCGACGAGAGAAAAGAAAAGGTGGATTTCTCCGAGCCGTATTACAATGCTAAACAGGTAATGATCGTTAAAGAAGACTCAAATATTGCAAAGGCATCAGATATGTCCGACAAGAAGATAGTAGTTATCCAGGGCTATACAGGCGAGACCTGTGTAAAGAAACTCGGCTTCAGCTACCAGTCCTTTAAAAAGGGTACCGAGGCGATCATGGAGCTTGTTAACGGCAAGTGTGATGTGGTTGTTATAGATTCAGCTACTGCTGATAAGTACGTTAAGGACAACAAGGGTCTGAAGGTCGTTGAGGACAATAAGGAGTTTGAGAACGAAGAATACGCTATCGCAGTTAAAAAAGGCAACAAAGAGCTGCTCGATCAGATCAACAAGTCTATCAAGAAGATGAAGGAAGACGGAAAGATCAACGAGCTTGCTGCTAAGTATGCTGACGCAACAAACTAATAGCTTTAAGCTAAAATAATCATGAGCCGGGCATTGTGGCCCGGCTCTTTTTTTGTGCTTATTTAAATCTGCAAACGGCTGCAAAGCGGTCATCAGTCAATTCGATCGTTAGCGTAAAGCCCATTCGCTGCATATCGTGCTTTGCAACTGCAAGCCCCACACCGCTGCCCGAATTTTCACCGCGAAAAGAATCGCCTTTGACAAATGCCTTCATCAGTTCATCAGGTTCTGTCTTTGGCATACTTTCGGGTGTGTTCTCGATGCGCAGCTGCCTGCTGTCGATCGTTATGCTTACCTCGCTGCCTTGCTTTGAGTACACAAGCGCGTTGTGCATAAGGTTAGTCACCGCCTGCGTAAAAAGCTGCCTGTCAGCCTTTATCTGTATATCCTCGCCAGATACAGTGCATTTCATACTCTTTTTCTCAAACGCCGCGTCAAGCTCCCGAACTATCTGCATGCAGACCTCGCGCACACTCACGCTTTGTATGTCAAGCGCCTTAACGTCCGATTCTGTCTTTGCAAGCTCAAGTATGTCCGTAACTATCCTGTTCATCTGTTCAGCGCTTGATGATATCATATCAAGATAGTGCTGCCGTTTTTGCGGATCAATATCCTCACGCAGCATCTCGCAGTAGCCGGACATCGCAGTAAGCGGCACTTTGAGGTCGTGCGCCATAGCATTGGTCGTTTCGCGCCGCGCGGTGAATATCTCGTACTGCGCCTTCTTATCTTTATAGGTAAGCAAAGATGTGAAAAGCGATATGCACACAGCAAGAAGCAGCATCGCCGATCCTGTAAGTATCACTCGCAGTCCGTACCTTTCAAACAATGAACAAGGATATACACTGATAAGAATAAAGCTCTCGCCTTTCGTATCATCAGTTGCATCAGAAACAAAGGTCATATGATCTATATATCCAGCAGGTGCGCTGCCGATATGCCAATCATCACCCGAAACATAAAAACCGTCTGCGAATTCGTCAGCTGCTTTTTCGCTCCTATATTTTTCTTTGTTTCCATCATAGTTTTCTAACATATAATCTTCATACCAGATATTTGTGGACTCGTTATCTTCGATAAGCTTTAACGAACTTGTGTCCTCGGGGTAAAAATCCGTGCCTTCAAGCTCTTTCCACTCGCCTGTGGCTGAATCCACACGGCAAAGGCTGAGTCTTGGATAAAAATATCTGCCGCTGATGTAAGCCTTTGTGCACATCACCGACTTATAGTCGGAACTGTGGGGATCGTAATCAGTAGTTTGGTTATCATATTCTATAAATTTCGAGTGCACAGCGGCTTGGACATCGGGGTGACAGTTATAGTATTTAGGTTTGCTATACTCAACATCTGATGACTTATCATAGACCTTCAGCATCGGGCTGTAATCAGATGTGCACAGAACTTCTCCGTTCTTATTGATAAGTCGGCAGGCAAGCACAGGTACATCCGACTCCACCTGCGGATCATAGTATCTAAACGTATAATTCACAGTTGTTATAAAATAGTTGTATGCTTCCTGCTGGTCAATGTTGTCGCAATATTCTGAATACAGATGCCCAACATCATCGGAAACATCATCGAACGATCTGTCTGCCATATCTTCGGCATATAAACGGTATAAGCGCTGTGCGGTCAAAAATACCGCTGTGCCGAGCAGCACAAAGATCACAAGGCTTATTATCAGGCGCTTTGCGAATATTCTCATAAAGCGTGGCTTGGTAACTGTTATCTTTTTCATCTTTCTCACCCCTTCTATTTATTCGCAAAGCTTGTAGCCGCCGCCGAAAACAGTCTTGACACGCTTGCTCTCGCTGCCAAGCGCCTTGCGCAGCTTTTTGATGTGGTTATCCACCACTCTCTCGTCGCCGTCAAAATCGTAGCCCCACACCTTTGTAATAATGGTGTCCCTGCTCATCACCCTGCCCTTGTTGTCCATCAGCAGCTTTAGCAGAAAAAACACCTTTGGCGCAAGCTCGACTTCCTCACCGTCAACGCATACAGTCATTTTCAGCGGGTCAAGCTCAATTTTGCCGCACCGCATAACGCTTTGCAAAAACATCATACCCTTTGCCCTTTTGACCAGCGCAAGACATTTTGCGTGCAGCGCCGCAAGCGAAAACGGCTTGACGATGTAATCGTCCGCACCAAGCTCGTAGCCGTGCAGAATGTCGTCCTGCCTTCCAAGCGCCGTGATGAATATGATCGGGCAGCCGCTTTTGCTGCGCAGCTGTCTGCATATATCAAAGCCCGATGCACCGGGCAGCATAATATCCAGCAGCACAAGGTCATACTCGCAGGCGTAAACCTTTTCAAGCCCGATGTCACCAGTCTCGGCAAAGTCAAGCTCAATTTCTCCGCTGCTTTTCGCCGCAAAGTAGTCACCTATCATCTCGCGTATCTGCGCGGAATCCTCGACCACCAAGAACCTGTATGCCATTTTATCTCGCCCCCTTTGAACATACTATACACACTAATTATATCCTTTTCGTATCCCGATGTAAATGTTTTCTGAAAAGTTTCTATTGATTTACAGCGCGTTTTGGTGTATGATTGATGTAGAAGCTTTAGGAAATGATTTTGTGGATCTGATACGAATAGATGTATGCGAAGCGCAGGCGCTTTGGCAGATGCAGGTACAGGCATTTTCGGGGCTTTTGGAAAAATACCGTGACTACGGCACAAGCCCTGCTGCGGAAAAACTTGAAAAAGCGCAGGCAAGACTCTCTGACGGGAGCTTTTTCTACTTTATCTGCGAGGGAGGAGAAAAGGTCGGCGCTATACGGATAGTTGTCGGTGAGGACGGAACAAAACGCATCTCTCCGTTGTTCATAATGCAGCGCTTTCGCAGGAAAGGCTACGCTGTTCAGGCGATCAAGCTTGCCGAGCAGCTTCATGGCGAGCACGATTGGTCGCTCGAAACGATACTGCAAGAGCAGGGCAACTGCCGCCTTTACGAGAGGCTCGGCTACAAGAGGACAGGCAGGACTGAAAAGATCAATGAGTATATGGATATTGTTTACTATAAAAAGGATTGACACAGGAGGTTTAACAAATGCCTTTTAACATCATTACGGGTGACATTACCAAAGTCACCGCAGACGCTATCGTCAATGCTGCGAACTCGTCGCTGCTGGGCGGAGGCGGAGTTGACGGAGCGATACACCGTGCGGCAGGCAGCGGACTTTTGGCAGAGTGCCGCATGCTTGGCGGCTGCAAAACAGGCGAGGCTAAAATAACAGGCGGCTACGATCTGCCCGGCAAGCACGTTATACACACCGTAGGTCCCGTCTGGCAGGGGGGCACAAACGGCGAGAGCGAACTGCTGTATTCCTGCTACAAAAATTCCCTTGAACTTGCAAAGAAAAACGGCTGCGAGAGCATTGCGTTCCCGCTGATCTCCTCGGGCATTTACGGCTACCCAAAGGACAAGGCTTTGCAGGTTGCTGTGAAGGCAATAAGCGATTTTCTTTCGGCAAGTGACATGGACGTTACGCTGGTTATGTTCAGCAAGAGCTCCTTTGAGCTGGATCATGCTCTTAAAACGAGCATCAGCAGTTTCATTGGTGAAAACTCTGCTGTCTTTGCCCAGGCATCGCAAGCTGCGGTATGTTCTGCTCGCCCCGAGCCGGACTTTAAGGCAGAGCGAAAAGGTCTTAAAAAGCTTTTCAGGGCAGCGGAAAAATGCGGATCTGCCTCTGCCGGTACTGCTGCTTTCATGCAGGCTCAAGCTGAGAAATGCAGCGTTTGCGATGAAGCGCCGTATGACCTTGACCAATTCATAAAAAGCCGTGACGAGTCGTTTTCACAGTCCCTTCTCAGACTTATAGACCAAAGCGGCATGAGCGATGTTCAGACCTACCGCAAGGCTAACATTGACCGAAAGCTTTTTTCAAAAATACGCAGCGATGTGAATTACAAACCTAAGAAACAGACTGTGATCGCTTTTGCGCTCGC
>AUXO017242341.1_pt1 | contig 12886 bp, 11 predicted proteins | sample 768731 | NCBI WGS metagenome assembly AUXO01 (sample SAMN02715735, study PRJNA202380) | gut metagenome | biome: sheep rumen | host: Ovis aries | place: New Zealand: Palmerston North
GAACCAGTGACACGAGGATTTTCAGTCCTCTGCTCTACCGACTGAGCTATCTAGGCAGAAATCTATGATTTCTATATAAAATTATATTGTATTGCAATCTGTAACAACTACGCGAATACAGTTGATATATTAACATAATCCTTATACTTTGTCAATTCTTTTCTTTCCTCATTTGTATATTTATTATCTTTTTTATGAATCATTTCTGATTTATTATTTTTATAATTGCGTGAATCCCCCGACATGCATAACTTAAAAACATTGTTTTCATCCATTCCATCTGCATAAAAATACAACAAACCAGTCACACGCTTGTGCAGCTGGTTTGTCCTCTTATTTTCTCTTCGTTCTGATTGTCCTTATCTCTAATTATTCCTGATTGCTGTAAAATCAATTGCTTCCTCTGGCGGCAACGGTTTACTAAAATAATATCCCTGTATAATATCTGCCTGAAATTCTTTTAATTTTTTATACTGCCATTCTTCTTCCACACCTTCAATAATCAACTTCTTTCCCAAATCATGTCCTAAACAGATGACATCTTCTATAAACGCTTCCTTGCCTGACTGAAGATACGTATCCACAAGTGACTTATCCAACTTAATGGTATCAATTGGAAGATAACTCAAATAACTCAGTGACGAATATCCCGTACCAAAATCATCCATATGCAGCTGTATGCCTGCTTCTTTAAATTTTGTAAATAAATCCAATGCAATCTGTGTCTTTTCAACAACCAGATTCTCTGTTATTTCTATTTCAATATATTCTGATGAAATATCATTTTCCTGAAGCAGACGAAGCAAATACTCCAAATACTCCGTATCATTAATCTGATTGCTGGAAAAATTAATCGCTACCGGATGAATTTGTTTCCCTGCTCTTTTCCACTCTGCGAGCTGCTCTACAACTTTTTTCGTTGTAATTCGTCCAATCATTCTAATCCAACCATTCTGCTCTGCAATCGGAATAAATACCCCCGGTGAAATCTTCGTTCCTTCCATACGTACCAGTGCTTCATATCCACTGACTTTCCCTGTCTGTGCATCAATCTGCGGCTGATATAACATATAGAATTTTTCATTTGCTATTGCATCAACTAACACAGCCTTGATTCGGTTGATTTCTGTTATCTGATTCTTCATATCCTGGGTATAAAATGCATACATATTTTTGCCTTTTTTCTTTGCTTCATACATCGCCATATCTGAATCTAATATCAGTTCTTCCGACGATGAACTTTCATCTGAATTGGCAATACCGAAACTTGCATTTGGTATAATATATTCCATACCAATCTTGATTCCCGTCTGAAACAGTGCTGTTAATTTTTGCAGTTTTCTATTGCCTGCATACAGATGCTCATTTTCAAATACCAGCAAAAATTCATCTCCACCGTAACGTGCAATATAACACTCTTCCCATTTGGCAAAATCCTTGAGCTTGTGTGCTATTGTCACTAACACTTCATCTCCAAATCGATGTCCGTATGTTTCATTAATTTCTTTAAAATTATCAATATCAATCAAAACCATTGCATACTTTTTCTCCGGCTGCAAATGATAACGCAAATATGCAACTGCTGTCTGTCTGTTATACAATTGTGTCAGATTATCATGCTGTACCTGATATTGCAGATTTCTACGGGAGTCTTCCAGATGTTCTGTTATAATACGCAGCTGTTCCTCATTCTTACGACTCTCTATCAATCGCATTCTTTCATCAATAAATAAACTCAAAATTGCAAAAAACAAAAATATTGCAGGTATTATAATTTCTTTATTTCTGCTCATATAATTGATTGGTTTATTTACGAATTCACAATTAACAGGCAATTGTTTCATTGATAAATGATATTTTTGCAGTACTTTATAATCAAAAATGGTACGACTCATTTTTTCATCCGTCGGTTTAATGGAATTCGGATCCGTTCCTTCTAAGATATCAACAACTGTATCCGCAGCCTGTGTTGCAGCACGCTGCATATCCATACGTACACCACCAATAATCCCTGTTCCCATTCCACCATTGTAATTTCGAAATACCGGTATATTCGCATATTTCAATACAAAATCCGTTGCATCCGGAACTGTATACTTATTTCCATCCTTATCACTTGTCATAATCATAAATAACAAAATGGTATCATCATTCAAATCCGAAATGGTCTGTTCAAGTTCTTCCCGGCTATGTTTGGAAGTATTAATTCCTTGAAATTCCATTTCCGGAAAACTTGCTTTACATTCCCAGAAACTTTTTGCAACACCAATCCCTGTTGGTGTCTCATCAAAAATCCCAACTACCTTTCTTGCATTCGGCAACAAGTACCTTGCTTCTTCAATCGTTTCTTTAATATATTCCTGTTCTATAGAACCTGTAACCTTATCAAATTTCAAAGCAGAACGTGCACGATCAAAATCATTTATTCCAAAGAATACCATAGGAATCCCTTCAAAAAATTCCTTCCTGTATTTCATTGCAAACTCAAGTGCATCATCATCTCCTAACAAAATCGCATCATATTGTTTTCCACTTTTCACATGATTCTTCATCTGATCATAGAAATTACGCTCTGCCTGTGCTGAGCCATATTCTTTCGCATTCATAAACAATATATCGTATGCAACATTATTAGGATAAAACACACTGTCAATTCCTGCCTGCTGTTCTGGAAATGTCATATATGTCGCACTGTATGAGCTGATAAATAAAACATTTTCTTCTCCTGTCGCAAAACGAGGATCCGAAGTTTGGCTGGAATGTTCCACACTACTGTAATATTGATTCAAGGTCATCAACACAGATATCAGCACGATACACACGCATATCACACTAATTCCCCTTAACGCCTGCCCAAATAATTTCTTTTTCGGAACCGGATTTACAATCAATGTTATGCCTCCTCCCTACTGCCTCTGTACACAATTTATTATATTTTCATTTTACCACGTTTTTAACTCTTTACTCTTATTTATTATTCTATCACAAATATAATTTTATTGATATACAAATTTCGTAATTGTCTGAAAATGTCATAATTTGGCGTTTTTACATTGATTATCCCGATTTATCGTGGTATAGTAGAAACGTTGTAAGCACTTACAACAAACTAGGAATATAATAGATGAGTGAGGTACATTATGAAGGACAAGATTATTACATTTGGAGAAATTATGCTCAGACTCTCTCCAGAAAACAATGAGCGTTTTACACAGTGTCACGCTTTTGAAGCTGTATACGGCGGCGGGGAAGCCAATACTGCTGTTTCATTGGCTAATTTTGGCGTTGATACACGCTATGTAACAAAACTTCCTGCACACACAATTGGTCAGAGTGCTGTCAATGCATTACGTCAATATGGTGTTGATACAAGTAAAGTTGTACGTGGCGGCGATCAGATTGGTATCTATTTCCTTGAGAAAAAGACCAGCCAGCGTCCTTCTAATGTTATTTATAACCGTAGTGGTTCTGCAATGGCTCTTTCCAATGCCGATGATTACGATTGGGATGATATTTTTGATGGTGCAACCTGGTTCCATTTCTCAGGTATCACACCAGCATTAAGCGATGAACTTGCAGAAGTATGTATCACAGCCTGTAAGAAAGCGCACGAAAAGGGAATGACTGTCAGCTGTGACTTAAACTACAGAAGTAAGTTATGGTCTAGTGCCAAGGCAAATGAAGTAATGTCAAAGATTTGTCCATTTGTAGATATTTGTATTGCAAATGAAGATGATGCCGTTGGTATTTTTGAAATTGATCCAACTGTTGTTCCAGCAGAAGAACGCAACGAATATATTGCAAAAGAATTATTAAAGAGATTCCCATTCAAGATGGTTGCTTCTGTATGGCGTACAGAAACATCCATTACTACATTTAAGTTACAGTCTATGGTATACACAGACGGAAAGGCATATTACAGCCCGGAATACTTCATGCATATCTTAGATTACATCGGTGCCGGTGATGCTTACTGTGCCGGTATTATCTACAGCTTAATCAATGGCTTTGATGCACAAAAGACAGTTGATTTTGCCAACGCTGCCAGCTGCTTAAAGCATACAGTAAGTGGTGACTTTAACCTCGTTACTGTCGATGAAGTATCTAAATTAGCTTTCTCTAAGGGTGGTAATGAAGTTCAGAGATAATCCTGTCTGATAGAACTTTTCCTATAAAGTAATAAAACAGCTTCTGCATATCAACATTTGATATACGGAAGCTGTTTTGTATTTTGTCTATAATCTGATATTTCTATTATTCTATCATTCAAGCCTTAAACTTAAACTTTCTTTGTCATTCACTTACTCTTAAAGTATCGTTTCCATTCCATATTTCTGTGGTTTCATTCCGCATTTCTTATAAAATGCAATCGCTGAATCATTACCTGTCCAGACATTTAAGGTAACATTGTAACAGCCATGTTCTTTCGCATAATCAAGCACATACTGATACAGCGAACTTCCAACGTGTTTTCCACGAATCTTCTCATCAACGCATAAATCGTCCACATAAAGCGTCTTAATATCTGTTAAAATATTATCATTTAACTCCTGCTTAAAGATACAAAACGCATACCCTTCCACATATTCATTTTCATCCACTTTGACAAAAATCGGTTTTGTATCATCTTGAATCATCTGCTCTAGCTGTTCCTTAGAATATTTTGTTGCCGGTCCGTTAAATAAATCCGGTCTTGCATTGTGATGCACCATATTTACCTGAATCAATAATTCTAAAATTCTCTCAATATCTTTACTTTCTGCTCTGCGAATCATTGTCGTATCTCCTCTCCGATTGATATTTTCGCTAATATTTTCTATATACCATTATCTACGGATTTTTGCGTGTTGTCAATGTCACTGTTTAAATCGCATTTTTAGCAATCTCTCATGAAAATTTCATTCTATTCCTGCACAATCTCTGCTTTGAATACATTGATAACATCTGCATCAGAACAACAAAAGACTGCTGTTCCTTCCGGCTGCCCCGGTATCTTTCCACCATAGCGCAAAATATCAATATACGGAAATGCTGCATGCATCGCCATCGGACATAAATTTCCGCGTTCCGTATCAAAATCAAACGTATCGCCTACTTTATGTCCTCTGTGACACCCCATCTCACCTTTTCTGTCAATCACTGTAATTTTAATCTTTGGTCTTGCCATATGCTTCTACTCCCTTTTCATAAAAATTCGGATTTATTTTATCTGATTTCCAATCCTATATGTGTCCCATATTTATTCTAACACAAGCAATAATGCCATCTTAAACGGTCCTTTGGCTGTTACGGAATGTCTTCCAAATTTATCAAATTTAAATGTCTCTCCTGCATGAATCTCATAATCCTTGCCTTCATATCCAATGACTGCTGCCCCGTCTAGCGCAAATACAAGTGCTTCTCCCGGTGCTGCATGCTCAGAAAGTCCTGTTCCTTCATCAAAACTCATCAAAACAAACTTCATCTTATCATTGCTTACTAAATCCATATTCACAATTCTGTCCTTTTGATATGGAAGCAACACTCCTAATTCAAATACATTTCCTGATTTTATTAATTCGTTCATAGAATTCTCCTTCTCTGATTCTTTTCCAAATGCAATCTCAATATATACGCATCCTTTTTCTGTTTGCATACCAACCGGCACTTCTATCGGTGTTACCACGCTCTCACCTGCTGCAGCCTGTACACTTGTGCCATTAGTAGTAAAGATTTCCATAGAGCCTTCTAGTACCGATAACAGCTTTGGTGCTGTATAGCTTTCTGCCGAGATACTTGTGTTTTTTGCCAATGAAAATATTAACACACTCCGGTCCTCTTCCTGATAAACCAGCTTCGATACCGTACATCCTGCAACGGGTGGATTTTCCTGTGCAAATTGAATAATTCGTCCTGCTTCTTCTTTCATTCTATTCCTCTTACTTATGATCTGTCTGTGGCAAGAAATGTTCTTTTGCAAATTCCATATCCTGTACCACTTCAACGGTTCCCATATACGTTCCTTTTCTGTCCCTGACTGCCATATATGTTACAAGCATTGTCTTACCGCCTTTTTCCATCCATACCGGTACACTGTCTCTTCTGTTGTTGCGGAAATCGTCAATAATTGCACGCACCATTGGTTCGATTTTCGGTGGATGGCATGAGAACACTTCTCTGTCAATTGCCATCTGTGGACGCTTAAATACTTTCGGACCTTCATTAAAGAATCGATTGATATTATCTGCATCAACAAAGGTAATCTCAATCGGAAGGGTATTAAGCAACGCCGTCAGCTGGGCCACACTCATATGTCCGCCCGGCATCACAACTTCACCGTCTGTAATGCTTCCTGCCTGTTTCTGTGCTTCTTTTTCTACTTCTGCCGCTTCCCAACGCGCTCCTGTCACACCAAAACATTCTGCGTAATCCTTTGCATCCTGATAGATGCTCTTCCACTCTGCATCCGTGAAATTCACTGCACAGATTGGGAATAAAATATTGGCTTCTTTATAAATCATCTCATCAACACGCTTGAGTACGGCATCAACACGCGCATACCACTCCGGTGTATGCTCCGTTTCCTTTACCAATGCAGACAATTCATCACGAATCTCATCATCAACGGTCCACATTACATCCGATGGTCCTGAAATCTCATAACGTACCTTTAACAAGGGATAAAACAAATCGCCCTTCTTTGCGTAATGAATCGATACTTCTCGAATCTTTGTTAAATATTCGTCAATATTTTCATTGTTCTTTGCTGCCGGAATCGCTTCTGCCAATAATTTTGCCAGTGCTTCATTTTCTGCAGTAAATGTATGCAATGGATGTCCGACTGTCTCTACCAACTCTTTCGCGCGTTCTTTCTTATTATTGTAATTCGCATTTGGTGTTGTCGATACCTGAATCTTTCTTGCAAGTTCTGCCGCCTCTGCCTGCTTCTCTTTTGCAAGAGACGCTTCAACTGCCTTTTCTGCATTGGCAATCTGTTCTTCCTTTGTTGCACCATGAAAGAGTGCTGAATGAACATCACATAATCTTTGAACTTCTTGTAACGGCGTTCCTTCCGCTAACAATTCCTGCTCTGCTTTCATAATCTCAGAGGCTTCTACATGCTCAAATTTCTCTGCAAAATCTTTTCGTACACTCTCTAAATCTTCCCCTTCGCCAAGTCGCTTTAAATAGCTCTTTAGCTGCTCTGTGGTATTTTCTTGTGGCTGCACTGATTTCTCATCGCTTTTGGATTCCTGCGTGTCCTTTCCAAAGGTTGGCATAGCACCTGTCAGTTCAAACCCATTCTGAATCAGTGCAGCAATCACTGTTGGCATTGGAATGTTCTTTGTTGCTGCCCCTTTTGGAATCGTCATAATTCTGCCAACGGAATTTAACATTGCTTTCTTTGTAATTTCTGTAAATCCGAGTTTTGCCATAATATCCACAAGTTCCGGATATTCCTTTACCAAATCATGTACACTTTTGCTTAAATCTAAAACTTTACCCATATATACTCCATTCTGTCGTACCCCGACTACCTTTTATTTTAATTACATTGTTTCCGATGACAATATCATATCGTTTTTACTACAACATTTCTGTTGTTATAGCAACATTTTGTTCTTTTCGCAATCTTTCAATTTTTTATTCTAATTTGGATATCAAAACTGTTTATGAAGCATCACACTTCAAAATGAAATAAACAAATGTATTTCTTGTTCCATCCTTAGCATCTTAGAAATCCATTCCTTAAACTTCAAATAAACGAAGTCTTTATTGACACTTTTATAAAACACAAGGGTACAACCTGCCAATCTTCCACCGGCAGGCTGCACCCTGTTATTATGCTTCTTTTTTAATTTCGTATACGTGATCACCTGTAACCGCAAGGGCATATCCTGCCGGCTCTAAGATTCCTGTAATCAGACTCTCGCGAATCGTATCATAATATTCGATATTTCCATGGCATACCGTCCAATACTTTTCATGAATATTTACAACCTGTTCCCAAACAACATGCTCTGCACTCTGATCTATTACACGATTTACATGGTCACATGGCATTCCATTTAACAAAATCGCTTCTAAATGTCTGTATATTTCTGTCGCATCTGCAAAGGTATCGTGTGTCTGCTCCTTCCCATATGCATATACCACATCACAAATATCCATAATCCGTTCTGGATGTCCATCTGTAAATGCTGTCACAATGTAAGCAAGTTTATTTTCTACCAGGTCTACACGTTCCTGCAGCCATCCATGAATATTTGACTCGTCTACAATATCTTCTAATGCTCCCTGCTCTAAAACCCCGTAACGGTCTACATGAATTGTGTCATCTAACCAGTTATTTTTTGCTCCGAATTCCACAATTTTTTCTACCAACTGATTCTGAAATACAATCTTTCCAAACAACCAGTTATGAATTGGTCCTAAAAATGCGCTCATACAATTTACCTCACTTTTTTATTGCTTGTCTCAAAATTTCCGCTTCATTTCTATATTTTTCACATAAAATATTTTCTTAAAATATTTCCTTATAAATCATATTTTTACTGTTGTATTATGCTGCAAGTGCATACTTATCAACAATTTTCTGAAACTGTTCTGCACCTGTACGACGCACATACTGATAAAATAATTCTTTTCCTTCTCGATGTTCAACATAATATGCAATCATTTCCCCAATTGCATCAATAATATGATACTCTGAAACACGTCCTGCCAATACTTCTGCAAATCCTGCTTCTTTTCCCAATGCACCGCCGATACGAATGGTAAATACATCGACTGCCTCTCCATTTTCTTTGGCTCTGCCACCTGTCAGTCCAATATCTGCAAGCTGTGGATGGGCACATGCATGTACGCAGCCTGTCAGATTGATACGAAATGGCTCTTTTAACTCTGGGAATCGCTCATTCATCGCTTCTACAATACTCTTTAACCGCTTCTTTGTCTCGATTGGTGCAAAGCTGCAATACTGATTACCGGTGCAGGAAGCCGCATTTCCTGTAAAGGTGTCCGGCTTAATTGTATATTTTTTCACAAGCGGTTCTTTTCGGAATTCATTTCTTTTCTGTTCTGGAATATTTAAAATGACAATATTCTGCGAATTGGTTGTACGAAGCTGTCCGTCACCATATTTTTCTGATAATTCTGCAAGTGCAACTAAGTCTGAAGCTTCCATCGAACCAGACGGAATCAACAAGCCTGCATAAAACAATCCTTCCTGCTTCTGTCTGTGAATCCCGTGAAATACGCCACGATTCCACTTTCTTGCTATGGTACGTCCACCCGTTGTAAATGGTCCTGCAATTTCATTTAGCTTCTTAGCAAATGCATCCACACCCCAGTCATCTAATAAATATTTCAAACGGCAGTGTCCACGGTTCTCACGATACCCATATTCACGGAAAATAATACCGACACCTCTTGCTACTGCTACCGCCTCTTCTTTTCTAATAAAGAACGGCAATTTCTGTGCGAGATGTGGTTCTTTTGACAAACCTCCACCTACATAAATATGGAAGCCCTGCTCCGTACCTGTCTTGCTTCTAAGGATTGCCGGAACAAATGCAAGGTCGTTAATCTGTGCAAATCCGCAATCTCCAGGATTGGCTGATACAGAAATCTTATACTTTCTTGGCAGATTCGAAAATTCCGGATTGCCGACTAATTCTTCTACAATCTGTTCTACAACCTCTGTCGTATCAAACAGCTCCTCCGGGTCAACCCCTGCAAGCGGATTGCCTAATACATTTCTTGGAACATCACCACAGCCTTCTACAGAAGTTAGATGTGCTTCATGTAATCGCTGAAAAATATCCGGCATATCCTGCAATGTCAAATTGTGAATCTGAATACACTGTCTAATGGTAATCTGAATTGAATCTTCGCCGTAATCCTTCGAAATTCCGGCAATAACCTTTGCCTGACTGGTATTCAATTTACCCGAAGGCAACTTCACACGAATCAAAAACTTGCCATTCTTTGGTCTTTGTGTATAAATACCTGCCCATTTTAAACGCTCAATATCCATTGGATCAATCTCACTGTATTCCTTCTTTGCAAGCGCATCCAACTCTTTTAATATTTCCAATCCGTCTTTTTCTAACTTTGCCAATTCATTTTTATTGAGATTTTCCCGGCTTTTCCAGCTTTTTTCCATATATTCCTCCGATTCCGACGCAAATCTGCATTGCACATTTCACCGTCTTTCTAGTCTAACAAATCAACGTTTCTATGTTACGATGTATTTCGTTCCAAACTTACGACGTTTTCCCGTACAATTGTATTTCGTGAATCAACATCCGTGTTACAGCACCAGACTTCTTAGAATTTGGAAATGATTTCGTTCAAATTCAATCAAGCCTTCCTGCTGCATTGCGTTTAATTCTCTTGTAATCGCACTTCTGTCTGCATGTAAATACTCAGCCAACTGAACTCTCCCCAATGGAATCTCAAATTCCAAACATGCCTGTTCTTCTGCAATGTTTGTTAAATATGTTGCAATTTTTTCTCTTAATGTTCCTTTTGAGATTGCATCAATTTTATTCATCAACTGAATATTTTTATCTGCTAATTGAACAACCATATTTTGAATCAGTCTGTGATGAAATGTACACGTTTTTGCACAGGAATGTAACACCCGATCAAAGGGAAGAAATAACACAACGGTATTCTTTGTTGTAATAAAAGATACCGATGCAGCACGTTTATTGCCACACACAAATGTCTCTCCAAATAACTCACCTTTGGAAATATTGACTAAAATTGCCTTATTTCCCCATAAATCTTCCTGTATCATATGAACATTTCCCGATAAAATAATACCAATCACTTGTACAGAATCGTCATATAAATAAATATTTTCTTCTTTCTTATATTCTTTTACATATGCATTCAAGCACTGTATCATCGGAAGCAATTCTCCTTTTTGAATTCCCTCAAATAATGGAATCTGATACATCTGTTCAAGATATGCAAGTACGTCATTCATATAATCCACCTCTGAGTGTATTATACATTGACGATGTAATATTTGTCTATTCAGAACGAATTTTTTTATAAATATGTTCATATTTCAATGAACTTGCTAGTTATTCTAACACAATTCACGAACAAAAATGTTGCGCATGCAACATTTTTCAAATAATTTATATTATTTTACTAGGAATACTCGGATTTGAATTCAGTTTACAGAACTGTTATAATTATCCTATTCTATATTGATATTTTGACAGTGCATCCCGTTCTATTTGCATGAATCCATGATGAACCAAACGATTCACACAGAAACGGGTATACATTGCAAAACACGTTTTACAATGAAAGAAGGAGGAGTTGTATGACAACCACATCTGAATTAACAAATATGAACGGTCAGACGGATTCACAAAAAAGAGATGCCATGATTGTGCGAACCAGTATCATTGGTATCATTGCAAATGTATTTTTATCGGTATTTAAAGCCGCCGTCGGACTACTCACCCACTCAATTGCAATTACACTTGATGCTGTCAATAATATTTCTGACGCAGCTTCTAGTATCATTACCATTATCGGTACAAAATTAGCAGGAAAAGAACCGGATAAGAAACATCCATTTGGATATGGCAGAATTGAATATCTAAGTGCGATGATTATTTCCTTAATTGTATTATATGCAGGTATTACCTCTTTTACGGAATCTGTAAAAAATATCCTTCATCCATCTGAACCGGATTATTCTGCTGCTGCTTTAATTATCGTTGCAGTCGGTGTCATTGTCAAAATTGCACTAGGCAGATATGTAACCGCAGTCGGTAAGAAAGTAGATTCCGATTCCCTGATAAATTCCGGAGAAGATGCAACACTTGACTCGATTATTTCAGCATCTACCTTGCTTGCTGCCGGCGTATATATTTTCATGCATATTTCACTGGAAGCATATCTAGGTGCAATTATTTCCATCGTTATTATCAAATCCGGTGTAGAAATGCTGCGCGACACTTTATCAAGAATTTTAGGCGAACGTGTAGATGCTTCGATTGCCAAAGAAATTAAAGCAACCATTTTAGAATTTCCGGGCGTTCATGGCGTATATGATATGGTCTTAAATGATTATGGTCCAAATGCTTATCAGGGTTCTGTACACATCGAAGTTCCTGACACGTATTCAGCCAGCGACCTCGATGAAATGCTTCGCAGTATATCTTTGCAGGTCTATATAAAACACCATGTACTGCTCACTGCGATTGGTGTCTATTCCATTAACACAAAAGACGAAGACGCCATTCAGATGCGTGCCACATTGCAAAATCTCGTACTCACACATCCATATGTGACACAGATGCACGGCTTTTACTTAAACAAAGAAGCACATACGATTCGTTTTGATATTATTGTAAGTTTTGATGCAAAAGACCGCCGCAGTGTGTACAAAGAAATTGTTCAGACCGTTCAGGAAGCCTATCCTGATTACAAGTTAAATATCACAATGGATACGGATTATATGGAATCTTAAATTTGTAAAGGATTTTTCTATAAAGATTTGGGTTACAAAAGATGCATTTATAAAACAAAAACACGATATACAGATTGATATGATGATATCAACTCCTGTATATCGTGTTTTATTTAATAGAAAAGTATCTCTTAATAATCAAATTAAGACTGCTCTGTATTATATTACTTAAACATTCTTACCACAGCACTGCTTATACTTCTTACCACTACCACATGGCGATTTACTGATTGTATTATCAATACTATGCATATCTATTTATACTAATAGTATCAAGCATTTTTGCCATTTATATTTATTGTATTATTAGTATTATTTTTATTATGCTTTCCAATTTTTTGCAAACAAAATGCAAACAATGTTTACATTCGTTATTATGTTTTTAGTATATACTAACTAAAA
>AUXO018521534.1_pt1 | contig 12886 bp, 13 predicted proteins | sample 768731 | NCBI WGS metagenome assembly AUXO01 (sample SAMN02715735, study PRJNA202380) | gut metagenome | biome: sheep rumen | host: Ovis aries | place: New Zealand: Palmerston North
GAATTTGATGAATTAAATTTTGATAAATCATATTTATCAAGTTTAAACAAAATATATATAGTTGCTTGTGGTACAGCGATGCATGCAGGATTAGCAGGTAAAAATGCAATTGAAAAACTTTGTAAAATACCAACAGAAGTTGATATTGCTTCAGAATTTAGATACAGAGATCCAATTATTGATAATAAAACTTTATGTATTTTTATTTCTCAATCAGGAGAAACTGCAGATACAATTGCAGCTTTAAAACTTTCAAAAGAAAAAGGAGCAAAAACACTTGCTGTAACAAATGTTATTGGAAGTTCAATTACTAGAGAAGCAGATTATTCAATCTATACTCACGCTGGTCCAGAAATTGCCGTTGCTTCTACAAAAGCTTATACTTCTCAAGTTGTAATGCTTAATGTTTTAGCACTTTACTTTGCAGAAATTTTAGAAACTGAAACAGTTAAATTAAATGATTTGAAAAAAGATATTTTAGATTTACCTAGAAAAATCGAAGAAACTTTAAATTCTTGTGAAAGTATAAAAGATTTTGCTAAAGAAGTATATCAAGAACATGATGTATTCTTCTTAGGTAGAGGAATTGATGAAACTGTTGCTAAAGAAGGTTCTTTAAAATTAAAAGAAATTTCTTATATACATTCTGAAAGTTATGCAGCAGGAGAATTAAAACATGGTCCAATCGCTTTAATCGAATCTGGAATCACAGTAATAAGTATTATGACAGATAGTAAACTAGTTGAAAAAACTGTAAGTAATATTCAAGAAGTTATAACTCGTGGAGCAAAAACATTAGTTGTAACAAATCAAAAAGTTGACCAAAAAATGTTTGATAAAACAATAATAATACCAGAAACAAACCCATTCATCTCTCCTATTCTTTCAGTTATACCTTTACAAATATTTGCATATTACATTGCAAAAGAAAAAGGATTAGATGTTGATAAACCTAGAAACTTAGCAAAATCAGTTACAGTAGAATAATAAAAATTCGAACAAAACTTAAAACCTGAAGTAATTCACTTCAGGTTTTTTCTTTACTATATTTACCCAATCAACAATTTTATAACTATCAAACATATAGCTCCAGGTATTCCTAAAATTCCGCACTAAAATACTTGTAAAAAAATTTAATCCAATATGGAAATTAAACCCACTTCCGATTAAATTAATCAAATAAATCAAAAAAGCTCCCAATACAGAATTCAATACTAACTTCAAAACTTTTTTAATTGGTACTATAAACACTCTTCCAAATATAAATAAAAAGCAAATACATGCCAAATAAGTAATAATATTTGTATCCATATCTCTCTCCTACTAACTTCATTTATTAACATTTTTATGTTTTAATATGGACAAATATTACAATTTTATAACCTGTTTTTCCTAAGTGTCCCTAAAAGCAGCTAAGAAATGCAGAAAATTATCCAGCTCTATCTTCTAATTTTATTTCAGCCTCGTTTATTAAATTTACAAAAATTCCTTTTGCCTTTGCAAGTTTTATTAGATAATCAATTTTTGATTGATTTGCCTTAATTTGATAAATATAATAATCTACTAAATCTTGATTTTGAGCATATTCAAAATTCTTTCGCGCATTTTCTAAATCTCTTTTAGCTTTAATTATATTTTTTATTATTTCTTCATCTTTTTCGTATTCACTCTTATCAATAATTAATTCTTCTTTTACAAATTCTTCTTGCATAATTTCTCCCCTTTTTTTGTATTATATGTAAATTTTTCAAAAATATTACTTTTTTTGTTCAAAATACTTGTTTTTTTGCCCATTTTATAAGATAATATATATGTGAAGATTTATGTGAAAGGGATGCTTTTATGAAATATATAGATAAATTATTGAAGAAACTAAATACTAGTAGAAATACATTTGCAACATATATATTAACATTACTTACAATATATTTTACTATAGATAGATTTGTAGAGTTACTATTTATGATATTTACTGGTGTTTCTCAATCTTATTGGAACCCAATTATATATACATTTGCTATGGCTTGCCCATTGTTTGCTTTTTTATTTTCAGGTCCATCAGAATTTGCTACATCAAAAAAGAAAAAAGTCACACTATTTTATGTATATTCTATAGCATTATATATAATTGCAATAACAATGTTTACTCAATGGATTAATATGGGATTATGGTTATTTTTATTAAATATTCCAAATTATGTTGAATTAGTTACTGACTTTTCTGAATTAGTTAGTCCAGCATTTATTGGTTTATCATTATACTTACCATTAATAACAGTAGTTCCTATGTTTAGATTCTTATATGACACTGTTGAAGACTCTAGTAAACACATTCGTTCTATTTGGGATTATGCAGGAATTAATCTTTCAGATCCTCAAAAAGGACGTGGCCCATACACAAACGAAACATATTTGTGTACAGATGATGAAACAGGCAAAACAATCATGTTTCCAGAAATATCAAGATATCAACCAACTCTTGTATGTGGTGGTTCAGGAACAGGAAAAACTACAGTCGTATTAGAACCAATGATTTCAAGAGATATAGAAAGAAAATCATTCTATAGAGAAGCTTCAAAAGAATTGGCACATGCTGCTTTAAAAACAAAAATAGCAGTTTTGAATAAGCCTTATGATAATGAATACTTAAATAAAAATTTCAATTTAAATATGTTATCACCTACTACAGGAAAAGAAAATGTATTTAAATCTTATTTAAAGAAATTAACAATAAATTCTTCAGGAGATCCAGTTTATAAAGATGTTGGTGTAACAGTTTTATCTCCTGATTATGAAATAATGGATCATATGATAGATGTTTGTAAAAACTTTAAAATTCCTTATAACTTAGTTGACCCAGCAAGTAATGATTCATTAGGATTAAACCCATTCATCTATGATGAACCAGCAAAAATAGCTGTTACTATTTCTTCTGCATTAAGAGCTATGTATAATTCAAAACATGAAGAAATTGAAGAAGCTTATAAAGAAGATGTTTCTAACCAAGCTATTGAAAACTTAGCTATTTTACTTAAAGAAATTTATCCAAGAATGAATGAAGGTGCACTTCCTAACTTAGAAGATATGTTAAAATTATTTACAAACTTCGAACTAATCGAAAAAATGTGTATGATTTTAGAACATGATGAAAATTTAAAAGAAAAATACAGTTTCCAACTTTCATACTTTAAAAAGAATTTCTTTAAAGATGGAATTGGAAGAAAAGATACAGAAATTGCAGTTTCTGGTGCAGTAGCACAATTAGATAGTCTTTTAAGATTACCTGGTGTAAAATCTGTACTTTGCAATAGATATAACAACTTAAACTTTGATGATATGTTGTCAAATGGAAATATAACATTTGTATGTACAAGGCGTGGAGACTTAGGTGGAACAGCACATAAAGCATTTGGATTATTCTTCTTATTAGCTATGCAAAATGCAGTTTTAAGAAGACCTGGAAATGAAGATTCTAGAGTTCCTAACTTCTTATATATTGATGAGTTCCCTGATTTCTTAGGATACTCTACAGAACCAATATTTACAATGTACAGAAAATACAAAGTTGGAACAGTTGTTACAATACAAAACTTATCACAATTAGATCCTGCAAACAGCAAACATAATTATAGACAAACAATTTTATCTAACTGTGCAAATAAAATCTTTACTGGAAATGGTGATGTTGAAGAACTTGCTTGGTGGTCTGCAGAATTAGGTGAACACAGAGAATGGAAGATGAAAGATACAATTGACTTCAAAACAACAAAATATGATGCTAAACATAGTGACGTTACTTGGGCTTGGGTTAAAAACTTTGAGGTTGGAAAACTTCAAACACTTAAAAAGAATTTCTTCGCATACAAAATTAAAGATATTAATGGTAAACCATTAGTAGGTTGCGGAAGATTCAAAAACTTAGATCCTAAATATAAAGAACCTCAAAAAGTTAAATCATTTGATTTTGAAAAATATTCTGGATCAAACTCAGTTGAAGAAGATGATTCAAGTAGAAAATTCAATCCAAAACATATAAACTTTAGAGATGAACGAAATGAAATAAATCCAATCCAAACAGATACATCAGATTCATCTTACTTATTTGATAATGAAGATGCAATAATTGTTAATTTAAGAAACAATAAAAAGAAACCTAATAACAATAATAATTAATAATAAAAGAAGAGAAATTTTAAAATTTCTCTTCTTTTTTACTTTAATCAATATTTCTATATTAATTTTATTTTGATTTTTTTATTCTTAATCACTAATTCATTTTATAAAGTAACCCCTATTGCCTGTATTATTATTCCAGATATTAATCCTATAAAATACAATAATGAAACAATTTTTATATTTTCTTTTATTCCTTTATTTGTTTTAAATAATACTACTAAACCTACTCCAGCATTCACTAATAATCCGGCTATTAATGTTCCTACATTTATTACGTTTCCAAGATACATTTCAGTAATTATTACAGATGATGCACAATTTGGAATTAACCCTATTAAACTAGAAATTGCAGGTCCCAATATTGGTTGATTCTCTAGGAATTTTGAAATATTTTCTTCTCCAATAAAATAAATAACTAAATTTAATATAAATATAACAATTACTATAAATAAAAATATATGTAATGTATGATGTATAGCAGATTTTACTATACCTTTTTCACAATGGCAATGATCTTTTTCACAAATGTCTACTATTTTTTCTTCTTCTTCGTTTTTCTTTCTTAAACGTAAAATCAAATCAATTGTAAATCCAGCAATCATTCCTATTGTAAATTTAATTAGTAGAATTGTTAAAATAGTAGTTATTGGAGCTGATTCTGATATCATTATTGGAAGCATCTCATCAGATGTTGATAAATAGACTGAAATTAATGTTCCAAGTGTTATTACTCTACCAGCATATAAATTTGTTGCTGATACTGAAAATCCACATTGTGGAACTATTCCTAATAAACTTCCTAGTAATGGTCCAAATTTCCCTGATTTTTTTATTGTATCTTTTGCTTTTTTACTTGTTTTATGTTCTATATATTCCATTAGTAAATAGGTTAAAAACAAAAATGGTAACAATTTTATACTATCTAATAGTGTATCTTGTATTACTTCTAACATTTTTATATTACTTCTCCTTTTTTAGACTAACATCTATAATAACATATATTTTTCTATTTTGCAACTATCTCCTTCTATTATAATTTTTAGAATAACATCCAGTTACTGCTGAAAAATTATTATTAACTTCATTATTTAATGTATTTATCTCATTATTAGGTATTGTCATTATATCAGTATTGTTACCGCCATTATTACAATTACACATCACATTACAAATAGAATTATTATTTAAATTTCGACAAATGATACAAGTAAGCAGTGCAGTTACAAATGATAAAATAGTATACACTAAAACTGCTACTAAATATATCAAATCAAAAAATGCTAAAACTATAATTAATAAAATTGAAAATATTATACCAGCTACTAAAAATGGATTTCTAAATATTTTTTCTAAAGCTATTGAAAATATTATTATAGCTAGTGGTATTGCAAAAAATATAAGTAAATTAATATTCATAGTTTCTCCCCCTTTTTTCTTATATTTTATGCCATACCAATATATAATGTTAAAAACAAAAAAAGCAATATAAAAAATCATATTACTTTTTTACACCTATTTTTCCTAATTAATTTTTATTATTCATATTCTACCTTAACTAAATATAATCCTTGTGGTGGAAGTGTTTTTCCTGCTTTTTCTCTTTCTTTATCATTTATTATTTGTGGAATTTCATCTGGTTTAATCTTGCCTAACCCAACATCAACTAATGTACCAGAAATAATTCTGACCATATTATATAAAAAGCCATTTCCTGTAAGTTCTATATAAATTCTCTCATCTTCTTTTTGCAAAACTTCTGCTTTATATATTTTTCTAACACTACTCTTACCACTAGTTCCACTTGCCTTAAATGCTTTAAAATCATGTTCGCCTTCAAAATATTTTGCCGCTTCTTGCATTTTTTCAATATCAAGTTTTTGCGGTATGTGAGTTTCTAAATTTCTATATATAGCTGTTCCATATTTAGAATTATTAATAACATATCTATAAGTTTTCCTCTTACATGAAAGTCTACTATGAAATCTTTCATCTACTTCTTCAGCAGATTTTATAACAATAGATTTTTTTAAGTTTGCATTTAATGCTAATGGCCATTTTTCCATTGGAAGATCATAATTTGTTTTAAAATTCGCAACTTGTCCTAGACTATGAACTCCAGCATCAGTTCTTCCTGATGCATTTAATTCTACTTCTTCTCCTGTTATTTTATTAATTGCTTGTTCTATTGTCCCTTGAATATTTAATTTATTAGGTTGTTTTTGCCATCCATTAAAATCTTTTCCATCATATTCGATAACTAATCTTATATTTTTCATTTACTTCTCCATTTTCATTTATACAAAAAACGTGCTTTATGCACGTTTTTATTTTTCTTCTTTTCTCTCTTCTTCTTTTTTGTCTTTTATTTTTTTATTTTTTCTTATTGTAATTTTTCTATCTTTCCTTTCAGTTGTAAATCTTTTTGTTACTATATTACTTATTAAAATTTTCTTTAAAACATCTTCTCTAACATCTGCAATTAATGTTCCATCTTTTGCAACTGATATTTTTCCAGTTTCTTCTGAAACAACAACTACTATACTATCAGATTCTTTAGATATTCCTATTGCTGCTCTATGTCTTGTTCCTAATTCTTTTGCTATATCTTTGTCATCTGCTAAAGGTAAAACACATGCTGCAGCAGCAATTCTGTTTTCACTAATTATAACTGCTCCATCATGAAGTGGAGTTTTAGGTTCAAATATATTTACTAGTAATTGTGGAGAAACTTCTGCATTCATAACAACTCCATTTTGTATTATGTCTTTAATTTCTATGTCTCTTTCAATTACTATTAATGCTCCAGTTTTACTTTTAGCAAGTTCTGATGCTGCAATTACTATTTTATATATATCTTCTTTTGTCTTTGTTGCAATATCACTATCAATTCCAAAAAACTTAGTTAATTTATTAGTTCCTAATTGTTCTAACCCTCTTCTTAACTCTGGTTGGAAAATAATTAATATTGCTAACACTCCCCAGTTCATAATTCCTGATAATATTGAATTTAATAGTTTTAAATTTAATGCACCACTTAAAATAGTAATCACCACTAATAATGCAATACCTTTTATTAATTGCCAAGCACGTGAACCTCTTAGCATTTTTATTGTATAATACAACAAAAATATGACAATTACTGCATCTATAATAAAACTAATTAATTTAAATGGTGATTCTTGTAATGATTTAAAATATCCTACTATATTTTCATTATAAAATGTCTCAAATTGTATTCCTAAATTATTAATCATATATATAACCTTCTTTTTATCTTTGGATTAATGCATATACTAAACTAATTGCTGTTCCAGCTATCATTAATATTGCTAATACTCCTGCCATTATTTTAACAAATACTTGTCCTTTATCCATATTTTTATGTTGTTTTACTTTCTTTTCTTGATTTTCTTTTCTCATCTTTTTTCAATCCTTTCATTTGTTCTACAATAATATTATAGCATAAGTTTTATATTTTTCAACATAATTATATAATTTCAATAATTACATTTTCTTTTTCAACTTTTTCATTACCGATTTTTATGATTTCACAAATTTTATTTTTAGCTATTTCTAATTGTTCTTTTGAATTCGCATGAATATATACAAGATCATCTCCGATATTTACTTTATCTCCTACTTTACACTCCATAACAATTCCTACATCTGGATCAATTTTATCTTCTTTTTTTATTCTACCTGCTCCTAAAGCACATGCTACTTTTCCTATTTCTTCAGCATTAATTTCATAAATATATCCTTCTTCTTTTGCGCAAACTTTTTCTATAAACTTTGCTTTAGGAAATTTTTCTGTATCTTCAATATATGAAATATCCCCTTCTTGATTTTTAACAAGTTCTACAAATTTTGCTAAAGCCTTTCCATTTGAAATATTTTCTAATATTCTTTTCTTATTTTCTTCATCATCATTTCCCAATCCTGCCAACTTAATCATTTGATTTCCAAGTTCTAAAACAACTAATTCTAAGTCTTTAGGCTTGTTTTTTCCACTTAAAAATTCAATTGCTTCAATTACTTCCAAATTATTTCCGACAGCTTTTCCTAATGGCTCATTCATATTAGTAAGTACGCATCTCGTTTCTCTATTAGCAAGTTTTCCTATTTCTATCATTTCATTAGCAAGTTTTCTTGCATTTTCAATATTTTTCATAAATGCTCCAAAACCACAAGTAACATCTAATACTATTTTGTCAGCACCGCTTGCAATTTTTTTACTCATTATACTTGAAGCAATAAGTGGTATACTTTCAACGCAAGAAATCGAGTCCCTTAAAGCATATAACTTTTTATCTGCAGGCGCCAAGTTTAGTGTTTGTGAAATCATACTTATTCCAATCTTTTCCACATTTTTTACAAAAGTGTTAATATCTATTCCTGTTCTATACCCTGGAATTGACTCTAATTTATCAACAGTTCCCCCTGTAAATCCCAATCCTCTTCCTGACATTTTAGCTACCGGAACTCCTAAAGATGCTACAATTGGAAGTAATACAATTGATACTTTATCTCCTACTCCTCCTGTTGAATGTTTGTCTACAATTGTTTTTTCTAAACTTGATAAATCTAATATTTCTCCTGAGTTTGCCATAGCTATTGTCAAATCAGTAGTTTCTTGTTTTGTCATTCCATTCAAAAAAATTGCCATTACCAAGCTACTCGCTTGGTAATCTGCAATATTTCCATTTGTATAATTTTCCACAAAATATTCAATTTCTTCTTTTGTTAATTCACCCTTATCTCTTTTCTTAGCAATAATTTCCAATATATTCATTAAATTGATTATCTCCTTTGTTTGTTTTGGTATTATACTTACATATTCTTACTCTATACAAAATTCTTAGTAAAACTTCTTCTATGGATATCACAAAGTCCATATTCTTTGATAGCTGCTATATGAGCTGCTGTCCCATATCCTTTATGTTTTGCAAATCCATATTCTGGATAAATTTCATCCATTTCTCTCATAATTCTATCCCTTGTAACTTTTGCAAGTATAGATGCAGCTGATATTGAATATGCTAACGCATCTCCTTTTATTATTGGTTTATATGGAATTCCTAAAGTATCAATTTTATCTAAAGCATCTACCAATATTAAATCAGGTTTTACATCTAATCCAGAAATTGAATCTGTCAAACCTTTTTTCGTTGCATTTAATATATTTATATTATCTATTTCTTTCTCTGATACTATTGATACACAATAACTTATAGCTTCCTCTTTTATCTTATCATATAAAAGTTCTCTCTTTTTTTCAGATACTTTTTTAGAGTCATTTACCCCTTCAATCATGGAATCTTCTGGCATAATAACACTTGCAACAACTACAGGTCCTGCTAATGGTCCACGTCCTGCTTCATCTATTCCTGCTATATATTTAATTCCTTTATTGTGAAATTCTTTTTCAATTTGTTTTAATTTTGTTAATCTTTCTAGTTCTTTTTCTTTCATTTTAATTTATCCTTTAAAATTATTAACCGTTATAGTTCTTATACTTTTTTATAATTCTTCTACTTCTGATAAAGTCCAAGAATCTTTTGTATCATCATCATTAATTTTTGAATTATACTTTATAACAACAGAATTTTCAATTACATTAAAATCTATTGAATATTTATCTTTATTATCTATGTTCTTTAATCCCATTTTCTGTGAAATTTCTTCATTTATTACAACATCAAAATTATTTCCATTTTTAGATACATTTCCTTCTCCTAACTGTTCTTTTAAATAATTCTCTGCCGGTTGTAAATATGTTTGTAATTCTCCTGCATCTTCTGGAGCTTTTCCTGTTCCCAATCTAAAATTAGCTTCTTCACAATATTCTTTTGCTTTTGAATTTATTAATAACATATTAGTTCTAATATTTTCTACATTGGCTTTTTTGATTGCCTCTGTCCCATAATATATTGCAATAGATGCAATTATCAATAATACAATTATTGTTATTACAAGTGAAGCTAATGTTATACCTTTATCATTAAATTTATTTACTCTTTCCATTTGTACCATCCTTTACTTTTTTCTATATTATATAGTTTATATTAATTAATTTCAACAAATTTATATAAACTTTTCACACAATTTTCACAAATATTTTATACTTCTTTATTGTAATTTAATTTTTAAAGTATTAAAATAAGTATCGAACGGAGGTCTTATTTATGGAAAATGAAAATATTAAAAATAATGAAAATAAAGAGGAAAACATTAGAAAACAAAAAATAGTTGAAAATAATGCTACTACTAATCAACAAAATTTTAAATCTGTTACTAATCAGCCAAAGGTGAAAAAACAACATAAAGAAAAAACAAAGAAAAATAATACTTTTGGAAAAACTGTAGTAATACCTTTTATTAGTGGAGTATTAGGATGTTCTGCAGTTTTAGGAACTATATTATTGGTTCCAGATATAAAAAAAGCAGTATTTCCTGAAACCCCATCTTATATAAGTACAGCCCCTAGCAATTCAACTAGTTCTGATGGAACAGTTAAACAAGTTGACTTAGAAAAATATTCAAATACATCTGTTTATGCTGCAAATAAAATTCTACCATCAATAGTTGGAATAAAAGTAGAATATACTGTAAGTTCAAATCTTTTTATGTTTGGAAATACTCCACAAACTTCATCTGCTTCAGCTACAGGATCTGGAATAATTATTAGTGATGATGGTTATATATTAACTAATAATCATATAGTTTCTACCTCATCATCTGAATCTTATTATGAAGTATCAGATGCCAATAAAGTAACTGTAACATTATATAATGATGAAACAGAATATGAAGCAAAAATAATTGGGAAAGATGAACAAACTGATTTAGCAGTTATAAAAATAGATAAAGATGGACTATCTAAAGCTGAATTTGCAGATTCAGATTCAATTAAAGTTGGTGAATTTGCTATGGCTGTTGGAAATCCTTTAGGTATGCAAAGTAGTATCACTTGTGGAGTTATAAGTGCTGTAAATAGAGATGTGACAGATTCTGATGGAAAAACATTTACATTAATTCAAACAGATGCTGCTATAAATGCTGGAAATAGCGGTGGTGCCTTAGTAAACAGTGAAGGAAAAGTAATTGGTATAAATACATTAAAACTTTCAGGAACTGGAGTTGAAGGAATAGGATTTGCTATTCCTATAAATTCTACAACTGATATAACATCACAATTAATTCAATATAGTAAAGTAAAAAGACCATTTATAGGAATTACAGGAGTAGATTTAGATGAAAAAACAGCTAAAGTTTATAATTTAGTTGTTGGTGTATATGTAAAACGTGTTGAAGATTTTTCAGCTGCTGAAAGATCTGGATTAAAAATTGGAGATGTAATAATTGAAGTTGAAGGAAATAAAATTAATTCGATGGATGAATTAAATAAAATTAAAAATTCTAAAAAAATTGGTGATGAATTAAAAATAAAAGTAAATAGAAATGGAAAAGAACAAGATTTAACAATCACACTTGGTGAACAACCATAATTTTCTAATTATTCACTTTAAATTCACACAATGGACAAAATTCATTGTTATATTATAATCATAATCAGAAAAGAAAACTGATTATAAATTTGAAAAAACATCCCCTTTTATTTTCAAATAAAGAAGCAAGTTTTAAAGCTTGCTTCTTTTTTTTATATTATTTCTTATTTATTTTTCTTTTTTTATTTTATTGTTACATTTCTTACTATATAACTACTAAGTCCATTTCACTGGTACGTTTTTCATTCCCATAAGCAAAAATTATATAAATACTTCCATCATCAATATAAAATTCTTCAATGTTTTCTACTTTATACTTATCAGAATTTAAATCTCTCTCAAATATATCATATCCAAGTGCTTTTAAATCTTCTGCTTTTTTATTTTCATTTTTAACTTCTTGTTCTATTTTACTTTGAACAAATTCTTTTTGTACATTTTCCAATTTTAATACATCTTCAAGATTTACTTCTTTATCTTCATCTAAACTATAATTATATGTTTTAGCAATAATTCTTTGTGCACTATTTCCTTCTTTTAAATTTGCTTTAATTGCTACTGATAGTATTCCATCTTGGATATATGCAGTATAATCTACAGTATAAATTGAGTTTTTATTCTTTGTTTCCATTATACTTTCAGCTTTGTTTTTAAATATATTTTCAATTTCTTTATTATATTTTTCTATTTGTTCTCCCTTAACATTTATATGTGGAATTCTAACACTTATATCATAATTATTTTCTTCATTTTCAACCTTTTTATAACTTGTATAAACAAGATTTTGATTTAATTTTTCTTTTTTGCCTTTATATTTATCATCATAATTTTTTAATTCATTTTTAAATAATTTATCAAAGTCAGTCTTTAATATTTCATATCCTTCTTCGCTTTTTCCTTTTAAATTTCCAATCGTTGTAACTGTCTTTCCTTCTATAAATTGACCATAAATAACAAGAATAATAGATAAAATGCATATACCTATTATCACAGAATATATAATTTTATATTTTAAATATAATTTTGTCTCTGGCAAAGTTACATTCATCTTTATTCCCTCTTTCTTTAGTATCATATTAATTATAACATTTAAAATTATCATTTTCAATATCTTTTTTTATATTGTAGAAAATTTAATCTTAACACCATTAAATTATTGACTTATCATAGTTTTTGAGGTATTATATATATTGAATTTTTAA
>AUXO012725439.1_pt1 | contig 12884 bp, 12 predicted proteins | sample 768731 | NCBI WGS metagenome assembly AUXO01 (sample SAMN02715735, study PRJNA202380) | gut metagenome | biome: sheep rumen | host: Ovis aries | place: New Zealand: Palmerston North
AATAACGCAAATATAAACCAAAATAATTCAGGTTTCATATAATTATATAATCTTTTAATTATTTCTCTATCCTTATATGTTTTTATATTTTTATTATCATCATTAATCTGCATTAGTATCACCTCCATTTTCTATTTTTGTTTCTAGATTTTGAAGGTGTACCATCTCTTGATATAATTTATTTGTTTTTAATAATTCAAGATGTGTACCAACACCACTAACCATACCATCATCAATTACAATAATTTTATCAAGTGATTCAATTGTAGATATTCTATGGGCAACAAATATAGTTGTTTTATTTTTTCTTTCTTTTCTTAAATTACTTAATATTGTTGCCTCAGTTTCAGTATCAACTGCTGATACTGAATCATCTAATATTAAAATTAAAGGATCCTTTATTAAGGCTCTTGCGATAGAAACTCTTTGCTTCTGTCCACCTGATAAAGTAACTCCTCTTTCACCTAATATAGTTTCATACTTGTTAGTAAATCCATCTATATTAGTATCAACATATGCTAACTTTGCTGCATTTCTAACTTCTTCATATGAAGGCTTTTTATCATAATCATACGCAAATGCGATATTATTAATAATACTATCAGAAAACAAGAAATTATCTTGAGGAACATAGCCTATATTATCTCTTAAAACCTTATAAGGTATTTCCATAATATCAGTACCATCAATTAAAATACTATTTTTTTCTACATTATAAGTTCTTAATAATAAATCTACTATTGTAGTTTTACCACTACCTGTCTTACCTATAATTCCAACCATTTCTCCTTGATTTATTTCAAAAGATATATCTTTTAGGGCATATATATCTTTTGAATCTGGGTATTTAAATGATAAATGATTGAATTTAATATTACCTTTTAATTCCTTTAAATCCTTTGCTAAATCATCATTAATTTCTACCTTAGAATCTAAGAATTCTTCTATTCTCTTATAGCTAGTCTTACCTTCTGCAGTATATCTAATAATTAATGAAATTGCTAAAAATGGCCATATTAAAATATCAAAAAATCCAACAAATTTAACCATATTACCTGCAGTAAATTCATTTCCAAAAAATACCTGATGAGTATTTACAAAATATGAACCACCAGCAAATAAAACAACAAATATAACAGATATTAATAACGTTAATATAGTATCTAATAGTGTAGAATATCTAACATACTGAATATTTTTTATATAATTATCTTTATTGATTATATCAAAATGTTTTAACTCTAACTTTTCTTTTACAAAAGCTTTAATAACAAATATTCCAGAAAAATTTTCTTCTGAAAAATCAGATAACATATCATATGCTTCCTGACGCTTTAAGAATTTTTCTTTTAATTTCTTTTCAACAATTACTGCAGATATAACAATAATAATCATAGGTACTACTGCCATTAATGTTAATAATGGATTAGTAATAATCATCATAATTAACGCAAATATACCTAAAAATATCATATCAACGAACGCAACCATTCCTAATCCGAATGTTTGTCTTATTGACATTAAATCATTAGTATATAATGCCATTAGTGCACCTATCTTATGTTCCTTATAATAGCTAACAGAAAGTTTTAATGAATGATTAAATAAATCAAATCTTAAATCTCCTTCTATCTTATGAGATGTACCAATAACACAATATCTCCATAAGAATCTACCTATAAGCATTGTTATTGCAACAACAAGTAATATTATTACATAAACCAAAACACCGTCAAATTTATATAATAAAGAAGATTCTTTTCCATTAATACCATCAATTAAATCACCAAACATGTATGGTATTAATACTTGGGCAAAATCAACAACAATAAGTGAAATTACTCCAACAAAAAAGAACCAAAAATATTTTTTATAAAATCTATTTACATATTTACCAAATAACATATAAATAGCCTCCTAAATACTAAATAAGCTCTTTCATATCAGATGGTAAGTCACACTTAAATTCCATTTCTTTTTTTGTATATGGATCAATATAATTAATTTTATAACTATGTAGAGCTACTCTATCAATTAAATTATCAAAACTACCATATAGTCTATCTCCAAGTAATGGATTACCTAAATATGACATATGACATCTTATTTGGTGTGTACGACCAGTTTTTAAGTTAACACTTACATAAGAATAATTCTTATATTCTTTAATCAAAGAATAGTATGTTATCGCATCTTTTCCTGTCTTTGAAACTACATATTTATTATTAATATGTCTATCAGAACCTATTCTTCTATCAATAACGCCATTCTTATTTTTTAAATGTCCGTTAACTAATAATCTATATTCTCTTTTAAATTCATGAGTTGAAAAATAGTGATCAAAATATGATAAGGTAATATGATCCTTAACAAATAAAATAATACCTGTAGTATCTGTATCGAGCCTATGTGCAAAATAGATATTACATTTAATATTATTTTTATTATAGTATGCTTGTACAATATTACATAGTGAATTTTTTTCATCATGAATTATAATACCCTTTGGTTTATTTATAATTAATATATGAGAATCTTCATAAATAATATCAAGCTTTTTATCTAAAGGCTCATATTGTACTTCTACTTTTTCATCAATTGTTATAATATCATCCTTTTTAACAATATATCTTTCGTTAATATCTATTCCATTTACTTTTATTCTTTTCTCTAAAAAAAGCTTATAAATAAAAGATTTAGAAACATAATATGATAAAAGATAATCTCTTATATTTGATTCATATAAAACTTTATATTCAAAAATCATTTCTTAATATACCTTGAATCAATCATTCCAATTAAGCCATCCTTTTTAATTAAAGAATATGGCTCACCTCTTTTAACAACTGATATTACATCACCCTTAGAAACAGATATAAATTGGTTTGTACCATCATAAGAATAATATTTATTCTTAGTTTTATCATAATAAACAAATGATTTATGTACCCACATAATTGTATCTGTTTTAACATGCTTTACTAAATAGAAATCCAAATCCTGATCAACTATTTCAATTTCATTATTACCAAATGTTATATTTACACCATTTGCATTTTTATATATAACATCATCTTTCATTACATATTTTTCATAATGATCTATCGCATGAAAGCTAATATTCATATCACATAAATTATCTATCATAACAAAATTAATTTGACCACCTTTTACTACATGGTTTCCACCATCAATAGAAAATATGTTCTTTTTAAAATCAAATATAGGATTAACACATGATACGTCTAATCTATAATTTCTTGTTGGGTTATGACCAACAATCATAATCTTTTCTTTATTAGATGCGAGATTATAAAAATTATCATATTTTAACATAGGTAATGCATATTCTGGGATATTATTTAGATCATCAATACCACCATGTACTAATACTATTTTATCGTTAATAAAAATAACATCAGTTAATGAATCCATAAAATCATAATACTTCTTATATTTTGTTAATAATATTTCTTTAAATACCTTAACATCATCTTCAGTATCTAATCTAAAGTTTTCTTTTTCTAATATATCATTTAAAACTGATAATTTTCTTGTATTGACATAATATAATGTAGCTTTATGTGCTTCTTCAGGTAATATAAAACGAAAAACCTCATCACAGTTACCACTCATCATATAAACATTTTCATTATGTGATAAAGCAATAACGAAATCTAACATTTTAAGGTTTTCGCCTGGGTCTCCTTTTTCAATCATATCACCAATGACAAATAAATAATCATCTGCAGAATAATTGATTTCTTCAAGTCCCTTTTTAAATGTCACAAGATCTCCATGCATATCAGAAACAAAGATTAATCTTTTATCAGTTGGAATATTTAATTTTTTAATTATTGTCTTCTTTATTTCTTCTGGCATTTCTTTTCTTCTCTTTCTTCTTTTGAATACACGCATCCACAATAATCTTGTCTATATAAGCCATACTCATTAGATAATTCTATACTTCTATTATATCCATTTTCTTTTTTGAAATCAGAATATAAATATTTAATTCCAATTTCTTTTTCAAGTTCAAATCCAATTTGGTTTATCCATTTAGATACTTTATATGGTGAGATTGATAATGTAGTTGAAAAATAATCATAGCCATGCGCTTTAGCATATATAGCAGTTTTTCTTAATCTAAGCTTATAGCATAAATAACATCTATAGCTTCTTTCACCATCATGCTCATGACCAAGTATTGCATCATCATAATCTTTAGCATTATATTTATCATATAATACATCAATATCATTATGAGCCTTAGCCATAAATTCTTTAATAGTTTCTAATCTTTTATTATATTCTTCTTCAGGTTGAATATTATCATTTGAATAAAAAATAGAAATATTAAATGCATCACATATTCTTTCTAAGCATGCGCTTGAACATGGTGCACAGCATGCATGAAGTAAAATTTTTGGCTTTGTTTCATTGTTTTCTTTTAATGAAGATATTAATTTTTTAAAATTATTGTATAATTCTTTTTCATTTAATTCCATAATATCACCATAGTCTTTAATATTATATAATAATATTTAAGTTTTTAATAGTAACAAAAAATCAATACTAATATTTCACATAGTTTATAAGAAATGGAAATAATCACTTTATTTTTAAGTCAAAAGGTTTTGATAAAAAATTAAATAAGGTGTATAATATAAATATACAAATCCTAAAGAAAGGGGGATTCAAATTGTTTTCTGTAGGTGATATTCTAATGTATACAACCTATGGTATATGCAAGGTGGATGAATTACAGGAAAAGGAATTTATGGGAAAAGCTTCTTCTTATTATATTTTAGTTCCATTAGATGAATCTAAAACAAAGCTATCAGTTCCTGTAGATAACCCTTTTACTAAAGCAAGACTTCACTACCTCTTAAAAAAAGAGGAGGCTTCTGATATCATTAATCAAATCCCTTATTTAAATACTAGATGGATTGATAATGACAACCTTCGCAAAAAAGAATTTTCAGATCTAATTAAAAATGGTGATAGAAAAGAAACTATCGTAATATTAAAATCTATAAAAGAACATGAAAATTCTTTAATTGGCAAAGCAAGAAAGCTTCATGCGATAGATAGACAAATCTATGATGATGGCATAAAGCTTATTGTTGATGAATTCTCATTCCTTTTTGGAATGAAAAAAGCTGATTTTTATACTGAGCTTACAAGAATATTAGATAAAAGTCTGGAACAATAATGTTCCAGATTTTTAAATGTTTTCAATAATATTCTTTAGTTCTAATATATATTTATCAGCGTTTTTAAAATCAAATGTTATTATTGATAATCTTATTAAATTTTCAGTCCCAGAAGGTCTTATAATAACCTTACTTGAATCTCCTAATAGCTTTTCTATTTCACTTCTTCTATTAAATAAGGATATATTATTCATAACTCTTTCCTTATCATTTACTTTAATATTTATTAATCTAGAATATGATAATTCTATTTGATTATAAAAATCATCTAAAGTTAATCCTAATTCATTTATAGCCTTAAGTAATAATAAAGAAATTAAAATTCCATCTCCTGTTTCAAATATATCCTTAACAATAATATGTCCTGAGGCCTCACCACCAAGTGATAATCCATTTTTGTTTAAAGCATCATATACATATTTATCGCCAACATTAACCTCTATTGTTGATATATTTTTTAAGTTTAAAGCCTTTTTTACCCCTAAATTTGACATTATTGTAGTAACAACAGTATTTTTATTGAGCATGTTTTTTTCTTTCAAATAAATGGCAAGAATGTAAATAATTAAATCACCATCAATTATATTACCATTCTTTGATACTGCAATAATACGGTCTCCATCTCCATCAAAAGAAAAACCTAAATCACAATTATTCTCTAAAACATAATTTTTTAAGAATTCTATATTAGTTGAACCACAATTTAAATTTACATTTCTTCCATTTGGATTTGATGCGATATAAGATGTTTTATCTGATACCTTATCAAAAACAAGCTTAGATATATATGATGCAGCACCATTTGCGGCATCAATTGCGATATTTAGATCATATTTTGAAATATATTTAGAAATAAATTCTAAATATTTTTTATTTGAATCTTCTATTTTGCATACTATTCCTTTAGTATCCGAAATAGAATATGGTTCATTATCAATAAAATTTTCTAATATTTCTTCTTCTATTTGAGTTAATTTAAAACCACTAGATACTATTTTTATTCCATTATCAGTATATGGATTATGAGATGCAGTAATCATTATCGCAAATGAATTATATAGCTTAGAATAATAAATTAATTCAGGTGTTGAAATAATTCCTAAGAATGTGACATTAATACCAGCCATTGTTATTCCTTCAATTAAATGACTTCTTATTAATGCTGATGATTCTCTTGTATCCTCAGCCATTATTAAGTTTTTAACATTAAGCTTTGATAATGAATTACCAAGCTTCTTGCATAAATGGTATGGTAAGCTATCCCCTGGGATACCTCTAATGCCATCAGTTCCGAAATATTTCATTTTTACCTCTTATATTTTTTAGAATAACCTTTTTTAGTAACTTGTCTTGCGCGAGCAATTGCAAAATCATCTATATCTAAATTATCAGTTATAGTTGATCCTGCAGCAATAAATGCATTATCTTTTATTTCTATAGGAGCAATTAAATTGGCATTACATCCTATAAATACATTATTTCCTATAATTGTTTTATTCTTATTAATTCCATCATAATTTACAGTTACAGTACCACAACCAAAATTACAATTGCTTCCTACATTTGCATCACCAATATATGTTAGGTGAGCACATTTTGTAGAATCACCAAGTAATGAATTCTTTATTTCGACATAATTACCTATTCTACAATTATTTCCAATATTAGAATTAAGTCTTATATGTGCATATGGTCCTATTGTAACATTATCACCTATTATAGAATCTTCTATTACTGAATTAGATATAATGGATGCACCTACTTGAGAATTTATAATAATAGAATTATCTTTTATTGTAGCACCAGCTTTAATAACTGAATTAATAATTTTACAATTATTATATATTTTTACACCAGGTTCTATAAATGAATCAATAGATACAATAGTTTGCATAAATGGGTTTTCTATATATATACCTTTTTTTAATAAATTAACATTTATTTTTCTTTGTAGGTATTGTTCTAACATAGAAAGTTTTAAATTATCATTACAGCTTGTAATATCTACTGGATTAGAAACTATATATGATTTAATTTTTAATCCTTCATTAGATAATATCTTAATAATATCTAAAAAATCATATTCGTTATTATATTCTTTAATAAATGATATATATTTTTTTAATACATCGTTTCTAATTACAAAAACATCTGATAATACTTCTTTTATTGCTTTTTCTTCTTGTGATGCATTATCATCATCAACAATTCCCTTAACGAAATTAAAGCTATCCTTAATAACTCTTTTATAACCATATCCATCAGGAAGTATAGCTGATAAAAAACCTAAATCAAGATTTTCAGTTTTCACTAATTCTAGTAATCCTTGTAAATCCGATGCATCTATTAATGGTACATCCGCAGGAATTATTATAGAATAACCATCATTTGTAATTTTAGGTAATGCACATTTAATAGCATCTGCAGTACCTAATTGCATATCTTGAATAACATAAGATAGGTTGCCAATTAATTTAATTACATCTTCTTTTTTATATCCTAATACAGGAATTATTTCTAATTCATCAACCATTTTTAAAGCATCAATTACATAATTAATCATTGGCTTATATAAAAGGTTTATTGCAGCATTAGAAGTATCTTGATGCATTCTTTTAGAAAGACCAGCAGCAAGTACTATTGCATAATTCATTAAACCATCTCCTAATAATTAGATTTAATATATTCTAAATATTCATTTAATGTGAATTTAGGCATTGTAATTTCTTTATTATTTTTATTTATTAAATAATCAGTAATTAATACCTTTTCTATATTTTTTGGTAAATCAATAAAATCATCATCTAAATCATTACCAACCATAATACAATCTTCTTCTTTAAGATTATGTTTTTTTAATAACTCATAATAATATTCACGTTTAGGCTTACAAAATGTAGAATTTTCATAAGTTGTAATATCAATAAAATCTTTATAATCAAGGCCTGCCCAAGAAACTCTTTTTAGAGTTGCGATTCTTGGGTATAAAGGATTTGTTGCTAAAAACAATTTATAACCTTTTGATTTCAATTCCTTAATAATATTATTTGGAGTATCAGTTTTATTAATTAATGATTCAAGCTTATCAAATTCCTTTTGATAAAATATTTCAAAAGAATCTTCTAAATATTTTCTTAAATCCTTACCATATTTTAAATCTATTTGTTTCCAAAATCTTTCATAATTAGATTCACTTCCATCATTGTTAATGATGTTATAGGCAGAATATAAGAATAAATCTAAAAAGCCAGTACTATCAAAATCTAATGTTTTTGCATATTTATCAACTAATTTAAAATATTCATGCAAGAATAAATCTTGATTTACTTGAAGTAATGTTGAATCCAAGTCAAATAATATTACATTACGGCTATTCTTCATCAGTTAAATACTCCTTGATTTCACAAATATACATTGTATGAATATCTTTTGTTTGATAGTTTTCTTCTTTAATTTTATCTGGTAATGAATCATAATCTAAATCTATAGAATATAGTTTCTTACATTTTAATACTCTTCTTGCTTCACTAATAATAAAAGCATTTTGATCAGGATCAACTCCTGCATGAAGACCTGTTTCTTTAAATTTATCAACATCACGACCAGAATTTCTTCCAATAAATACTACTTCTTTTTTATATTTTTTATCTAAAAAAGATATAGAAACTGAATCTGTCTTATCCATGAATTCATGTGTGTATCTAGATTTTCTTATAAAAATGAAGCAACAATTCTTCTCCCAAATTCTTCCAAATCCACCCCATGAAATTGTCATTGGATTAGGACCTGTTTGTCTATTACCTGCAGTAACAACAGCAAAATCATTTTCTAAATCTGTAAATACATTGATATCAAACTCTTTTAAACTTTTCTTAAGCATATAATTCCCTCCTAAATAAATACTAAAATAATAGCAATTAAATTATTACACATATGTGCAAATATAGATGTATATACGTTTTCTTTATTAATATGATATACAAACGTTAATAATCCACCACATATTAAATATGGTAAGAATTGAATAAACCATTGACCAGACATATCTGTTGATAACATATGTGGTAATGCAAATAGTAAGCTACAACCTATATATGCAACAGGTAACTTAAATCTTTTTAAAAATGTAAAGGCAATTTTTCTATAGAATAATTCTTCTACAATAGGTGCAAGTATTAAAGTTGGAATTATAATAACTATTCTTAAATTTGATTTCATTAATAATACAATTAAGCTTTGATTATTAGATTCAGGTGCTAAATTTTTAAATAAGAAATCAATTCCTATAGCAACAAAAGCAAATCCAATTCCAAATAATACAATTGTTAAAATTTTAATTAATCTAGTCTTTTTAGAATCTTCTTTATTAAATATCTTTTTAAAGTCAGCTATTAAATATTTTCTTAATACAACAACCATACCAATGAATGTAATTAGGTATGCAATTAAATTAGACCAACCTGTTGCAATTAAAGCGGCATCTTGTACTTCTTTTGAATATTTATCAAAATCTATTGCTGTTGATGCCTTTATAACTTCTTGAGCATCTACGTGAAAATATGAACCTACACCATATGAAAATGCATATTGAAGAATCATACCTAAAATAAAAAAGGAAACAACAAATATAATAGTTCCAAATACTAAAGTAGTATTTTCTTTATTATCCTTAACTTCAGGATTATATGTAGGTTTATTATTCTTAATATTATTATCCTGCATATCAAAAACTCCTTAACAATTCTTAATTATTATAGCATTTTTATAATTTATTATAAATATATTTTTACATAAGAAATAATCTACTTAAATAACATTATTACAAAATCGACTTAATAAAAAAGGATTGATATCATAAATTGATTCAATCCTTTAATAATTATAAATTTATTCTATTTTAGAAGAATACGTCTCTAGCCTTTTCTTTAACTTCTTTTGATGCAATGAATGGAATACGAGTTGTATAATGATTCTTTGCAGCAACGATCATTTTAGTAGGCCAAATTTGGATTTCCTTGTTCCAAGTTAAAACAGCATCATTATATGCTTCTCTTGCAGCAGTGATTTCCTTTTGTAAGTAAGAGTTTTGTTGAATTGCATCAGCAATTTCTTGATGACTCTTTAAATCTGGATAGTTTTCAATAGCGATATTTAATCTGTTATTGATTGTATCAGCTTGAGCACCTAATTCAACTCTTTCTTGATCTGATAAAGAATTAACATTTTTTCCTGATCTTGCTTGAGCAATTGCAGTAAATGTTTCAGTATCAAGCTTAACAGCCTTGTCAACTAACTTAGCTAAGTTTTGTAAAATTACAACTCTTTGCTCTAAGTAGTTATCAATTTGAGATGCTTGATGTTGAATTCTTTGTTCTAATTGACGTAAATATGTACCAGCATTAATCTTCATAATTAAGAAAATAACACCTGGGATAATACCTAATACCCAAAGAATTACTTGGAAAATTGTAGAACCAACTCCAACCTTTACTTCAATTTGCTTTGCAATAACGTTAATATCTTTGCCCTCTTCTCTGATAGGACCAGTTTCTTCATCTAATACGTTTGCCATTTTTTTGTTCTCCTTCTCTTTAAAATTTATTCAAATTAGTTTTTACTAATTGGAACTTAAATTATTTTTGGATGTTTCCACCGGCTTTATCTTCTGCTTCTTTAACAGCACCGGTTACTTCATCAATAGTATTCTTAATACCATTTGTTATTTTATCAGCAATATTCTCTTCTTTAAATACATTATTTACATTATCCATATCATTTGATGTAATATCATGGGCTAAAAGCACACCAAATATACCTCTTTCAAAATGATATTGTGATGATAATGCAAGTCCACCAAGCACAGCTTTAAATGCATCACTTTGTTGTTGAGTAAGGAATGATGCTCTTGTAGTTTCTTTCTTTTCAACAGCCATATATGATTCCTTTTCAATTGGAATATATTCAATCCATTCAACTGGTACATTGTGAATTCTACCATCTCCACCACGCATTGGAACTAATTCAACATGGTTTACGCCACGGAATGCATGTGCAGTTAATCTAACCTTATCTGTCTTACCAATATTTCCACATAATTCTGCTTTAATAATTGAATCAGTAATTGCACCCTCTGGGCTAATATCTTTTTTATTAAACTTATTTGCAATAACTTCATCCTCATAAGTAGACATAGATGGACGATAATCAGTTTTGTAAATGTATTCATGTGTCTTAGTCTGTTGATATAAAGGAATTGATAATATTGGAGCTAATTCAAAATACATATTCTTAAAATAATCATCATTATATGAAATAAAGAATTGTCTCATAGCCTCATAATCATATCCAACAAATGTGTCAGGATCAGCACGATAATCAAAGTTTTGAGAATGCACTGTCTGAATAAAATTTAACATCTTATTCTTATCAAAATAGAAATCATCACCATATGGTTCTTTTTCTTTAATAAGTTTTAATAAATTCTTTTGTGCAAGTGGTGTAAATAACATACGATATTCAACTTCATTATCACGATTTGTACCACCGAATAATACTTCAAATTCGTCATTACCAAATCTTGTATAATTTTCATTATTCTTTACAGCCTGTCTTGCCTTATCATCTAATTCCTTAGCACCTTTTTTAACCATCTTTTCTATCTTTTTCTCATCTAGACCTGTTGCACCAGATGGACTTCTTGAGAAAGTTAACTTTGGAGCTGCTTCATTTCCATAAACTAAATATGTTGTATAGTTATATGCTGGAGCTGGTTTATATACATGTGCAACTAATGTTTGAGTATGATGTTGTACATGTGTACCATTTTTACTTGTATATGTTGTTGTCCAATGAATTGTTAATGTACCTTCATATTCATGAGTGTACCAACTTTGACGATAATCTCTACATAATAAGAATGGATTTCCTAACATTTCACCTGATTGACATAAAACACAAGATGAATGTGGGTTAGTATTATCATCAAGACCGAATTTATCATGAAGATATTCGTATTTATCTCCATCAAAATTTACATCCATTTTAATCAAATCAGTATCCATATTAACTATTTTTGCAGGTATATTCCAGTCAAATAGTTTATTTAATGGAGACATTTGATTCCAAGCAAGTTCATATAACTTATCTCTTTCATGGTTATTATTATCTATTTCTTCCTTAAGTCTATTTATAGAGCCATTTAAAACTTTAACAATGATAATAATTAATCCAACCGCAAGTGCAACAGCACCAACAGCTCCCAAAATTCCAGCCCATAAAGGTATATTTCCATTAACACCAACTAATACTAAAATAGCAGCTGCAATAAATGAAATAACAATTAATACAATTAAAAATGTTCTTAATCCCTTTTTGCCTGAAAAATTATTATTTAATTGATTTAATAATTCTAAAATTGCTTTATATTCTTTAACTGTTTGTTTATTTGCTTCGATATCAATATTAGATTTTTTTACTAATGTATCAAAGTATTTAATAGTATTATTGTGATGCTTTTCTTTATAAATTCTTTCATAAGCTAATTTTGGTTCTAATAAATCTGTATCCATATAACTACTCCCAATTGAACTTTAGTTTAATTATAGCATATATTTAAAAAATAACAATATTATGAAAAAAAGGATTCATAAGAATCCTAAATAATCAATA